>Ga0070724_10001708_pt1 | contig 12763 bp, 10 predicted proteins | sample tdDd001_FD_67278 | JGI IMG/M metagenome (GOLD analysis project Ga0070724, IMG submission 67278) | Marine sediment microbial communities from the Atlantic coast under amendment with organic carbon and nitrate - tdDd00.1 | ecosystem: Environmental > Aquatic > Marine > Coastal > Sediment | place...
TATGCTTATGATCTACCTCAGATACAAGTGTTGGAGCATAGAAAAAACCTTTGTCTCCTATTCTTTTACCACCACATAAAATTGTTGCACCATTTTGTCTTGCATCTTCAACTAATTGTGATACAAAATCAAACTGCTCTTTATTTGTAACAGGACCAAAAGTTGAGTCCTCTTCAATTCCATCTTTAACAACTTGTGCTTTTGCAATATTTGTTAATAAACTACAAACCTCATCATATTGTTCTTCATGAACATACAACCTTTTTAAAGCTGCACACGTTTGCCCCATATTGAAAAATGCCCCTTGAAAGATACCGTCACAAAGAGTTTCTAAGTTTTTGCTATTTGGAAGTAAAATCCCAGCATCATTTCCACCTAACTCTAAAGTTAATCTTTTTAAAGTATCCGAAGCAGATTTCATAACTTGCATTCCTGTTTCAGTAGAACCTGTAAATACAAGTTTTCTAATATCTTTATGGGATGTAATTTTTGAGCCTAAACTTCCTGCAAGTACATTTATTACACCATTTGGTAAAACTTCATTCATAATCTCTACTAGTTTGATTGTATTAAGAGGTGTTTCACTTGATGGTTTACATATTACAGTATTACCAGCTCTTAACGCTGGAATAACATGCCAAATAGCAATCATAAATGGCCAGTTCCAAGGAGTAATAGAAGCAACAACTCCTAAAGGTTTTCTATGAACTTGAATTAATCTTTCATCACTATCTTCAATAGTTTCAACAGGAATATCTAAACTTGCCGTATATCTAATCCATGCTGCACCTGCTCCCACTTCAATTTGTGCTAATGAGATAGGTTTTCCCTGCTCTTTTACTATTATTTGAGATAACTCTTGAATATTTTCTTCTATCTTATCTGCAACTTTATTTAGTAAATCTTTTCTTTCTTCATGTGATGTTTGACTCCAAGTTTCAAATGTTCTTTTAGCAACTTCAACTGTTTCATCTAGTTGTTTTACTGATGCACTTGGACATTTTTCATAAATAGATTCATCAGCAGGATTAATCACATCAATAAATCCCTCTTCTCCATCTACTTTTTTCCCATCGATTATTAATTTAAAATCGCTCATTTATTTGTTCCTTTTTATTAGCAAATTAAATAATCATATACTTCATTCTTCTTTATTGCTTTATACTGCAAATAGTTTTCTTGTTCTACTAAAAATTGCTTGGGTGTACATTTTGAGAAGGCTTTGAAATCTTTTATAAAGTGGGATTGATCAACATACATATTTGTTAAAGCTAAATCTGAAAAATCAATATTCATTCTATTGTTTTTCATATTCTCCAATATATTATAAAATCTTCCCATTTGACTTATTGATTTTGGTGTTAAACCTGTAATTGCTTTTACTTTTCTTTGTACTTGTCTTTTAGATAAGTCTTGCTCTTCGTAAAAAAGTTCTAAGTTTGCATTTTGATAAAGTTTTTGAATTCCATATAAAAGTTTATTTGCTTCAAATTGTCTATTTACAAATAGTTTAGTAAAGAATTTATCTAATTCATTAATCATCATAAATCTATTATCTTTATAAAAAGTAATTTTTTCCAATAAATCATCACTCATTTTTATAGATAAATCTTCTAAACTATAAATAGTATCATCTAACTTTTCTACAGGTAAACCAAATAACTGATAAAAAATACCAGGGTTCAATTGAATATCAATTAGATATATATCATCAGAAATTAGGTCATTATGAGCCTGTAGTGTTGGAGGTATAATATGTATTCCCTTTTTTAATGTACATTTACTATATGTTTCTAATAGCATTTGCCCTTCTAAGACTATTACTATAGTTGCACAGCCATCTGGTAAAATATATTGTTTATCAAAATTTTCACCATTTCCACTGCCTTGTAAGAACCAATAAACCTTTATCCAGTCTACTAACTTATTACTTGGTAAATACATCATTGAATTAAACATCTTATACCTCCTTTCCCCTAGAATGAGAAAATAATTTCTCCCCAAAGGTTATTGTCATCTTTAAAAGGTTGTCCCTTATTAGCTGAATTAAATTTTGAATAATTAAATCTTAACTCAACATTTTGTTTCGCAAAAGTTCCTGCTTTACTTAAACCTACAGTTACATTATCACCAATATCTTCATATGAACCTGCTGATAAATTAAATGTAGCTAATCCAAAATCATATGCACTATAAGCCTCTTTATAAGTAAGCTTTTTATTGTCATTTTCATTCCAAATTGCTGTTTCATATTTAGCACCAAGTGTTAATTTATCAAAAGAATAAGATAAATCAAACTTTAACTCATCAAAATCATCTAACATATCAGATCCCGGATATGTATATTTTGCATATGCTCCCATAAATGCAAAATCACCTATTGCATTTGCATAACCTGCATAGTAATCAATTTCAGTATCTGCATCATTAACACCAACAGAACTAAAATCAACATTTGAAGCCCAGATTCCTGCAAAAAAGTTTCCATAAGATGCTGTTACATCTGCAAATAAGGCTCCTTTTTTACTAGTTTGAGTTACTCCTCTTAACATATAGTTAGATGTACCAGTTACTTGTGCATTAATTCCTAGTTCTTCAGCTTGAGCATATGGAGTTAATCCGATTATACTTGCAGCTACAATTGAACAAAAAGTAGTTTTTTTCATCTCTCATACCTATTTATTTAATTAATCTTTGATTTGATCAAAACGATTTTAATTAATTTTTGCAAAGTATGTATAGTAAAAAAACGACACTTTTAATTTGAAACAAAAAAAAATCTTTTTTTTATAACTTGTATTATATTAATTTTTATTTTTATTTTCAAGCTGTATATTTTATATTATATTGTCCATTAAATATACATCTATGTAGTTTTCGTAGCATTAAAGTAGCTTTTTATTTTATGATACATTTATTTTTAGTATTTACATAAAGTTGTTTTATTTTTATACAGCTTTCTGAACATTTTGACGCTTTTTTACTATACATCAATCTTTATTTATCACTACAATTGCTCTGAAGTTCAAATTATATGAAACTCAAAAAAAACTAAGGAGTAAAGTTTGAAATATATAGTTCTTAATCCAATAAGACTAGTTGTTGGACTAATTGTACTAGGTAGTTTATCTTTAAATGCTAAAGGGAACATTGATGGAGAAACAGTAGTAAACACTAAATGTATTGCATGTCATACTGATGTATCTTCAAATAAGTTAACTCGTATTTCAGAACAAAGAAAAACACCTGAGGGTTGGTTTATGACTATAACTAGAATGCAAAGTGCAAATGGTTTAGCTATAACAGAAGAAGAAAAAATGGCAGCGGTAAAGTATCTATCAGATACGCAAGGTATTACTCCAAATGAGAGTAAAAAATACAGATATATATTAGAGCAACAACCTAATATACAAGAGACTTCTCACGATACATTATTAACAGAAATGTGTGTGAGATGTCATAGTGCTGCAAGAGTTGGTTTACAAAGAAGAAGTACTCAAGAATGGAATAAGTTAATAGACTTTCACTTAGGACATTTCCCAACTATAGAGTATCATGCACTATCAAGGGATAGAGATTGGCTAAATATTGCTAAAGATGAAGTTGTACCATATTTAGGTAAAGAATTTAACTTAGAAAAAAAAGAATGGAATAAATGGGCAAAACAGTTTCCTAATAGAAATATTGATGGTTCATGGGTTATTACTGGACATACATTAGGTGCAGGAGATTTTATTGCTAATTTAAAACTTGAAAAATTAGCTAACGATAACTTTAATGTTGAAATAAATGGAAAGTATTTAGATGGTAGACCTTTAAAAGGAAAAGGTAATGCAATTTTATATTCAGGTTATGAATTAAGAACTTCTTTAACAATTAATGACATTGAATTTAAACAAGTACTTGCAATATCTAAAGACAATAAATCTTTAAAAGGTAGAATGTTTGAAACTTTACATCCAGAAGAAGGTTCTTCAATTGAAGGATTATATACAAAAGATGTTTCATCTAAAATTCTTAACAGTTTCCCTAAATCTATAAAAAAAGATTCAAAAGCAATCCTTACTATTGTTGGTAATAATTTAAATGGGAAAATCTCTTTACCAAAAGGCATTAAAGTAAAAAAAGTTCTTGAAAGAACTAATAATAAAATTGTATTAGATGTTTATTCTACAGCTACTGCACAATCTTTAAATGGCGATATTAAAGTTGGTTCAAGTGTAAGAAAAAATGCTTTAGCTGTTTATGACAAAGTAGATAACATCAAAGTTTTCCCTCAATATGCGATTGCAAGAGTTGGAGATGGAGGCGGTAAAATGCCAAAACAACATGCAATATTTGAAGCTTATGGTTTTAATGCAGGAAAAGATAACAAAATTGGAACAGCAGATGATATTCCATTAGGAGTAGTAAATGCTAGCTGGAGAATTGAAGCATTTAACGAAATAGCAAAACATGATGAAGATGTAAAATATGTAGGAACAATTGATACATATAGTGGAAGATTCACACCATCTTTTGCAGGACCAAATCCAAAAAGAAAATTTAGTACTAATAATGCAGGAAATATTAAAGTAATTGCTACATATAAAGATGAAAACAAAGAGATTCAAGCTGATTCTCATTTAATAGTAACTGTTCAAAAATGGGTGAACCCACCTATTAATTAAAAAGGATTAAAGATGAGTACAAAACCATTAAATATTAATAAACATAATTTTAGACTAATGGATGATTATAGTTTATTATTTCATGTACCTTCAACAGCTCTTTATGAAATAAATAAAGAAGATATAAATCTAATAAAAGGTTTAGAAAGTAAAGAGAAACTTGACCCAAGTGATATTAATGAAGAGACTTTAGATTCATTAAAAAGATTAAATATCATAGGAAACCAAGAAGATAGTGAATATGTAGAGGTTAAAAACTTCCCTGCAAATACACTTATCTTAAATATCTCTACAGGGTGTAATTTATCGTGTACTTACTGTTATAAAGCAGATTTAACTACATTACAAAACAGTGGAGATATGAGTTTTGAGACAGCTAAAGAGGCAATTCAAAACCTTTATGATAATTCATCAATTCATGAAGTATATACAATTACATACTTTGGAGGAGAGCCTTTAGGTAACTTCTCATTAATCAAAGAAGTAACTGCATATGCACAAGAGTTCTTTAAAAGTAAGGGTGCAAAAGTTGATTTTACATTGACAACAAATGGAACACTTCTTACAAAAGAGATAGTTAGCTTCTTTAAAAAGAATAAGTTTGGAATCACTTTAAGTATTGATGGTCCAAAAGCTATTCATAATAAAACAAGACTTACAAATACGGGGAACGGAACATATGACACTGTAAGAAAAAAAGCTTCAATGCTTTTACAAAACTACAAAGATAGACCAATTGGAGCAAGAGTAACGCTAACAGCTGGTATCACAGACGTAGAAGTAATTTGGGATCACTTATTTAATGAATTACAGTTTAGTGAAGTAGGCTTTGCACCAGCTACTGCTAGTGATAATGCCATATTTAATTTAAGTGAAAAAGAACTTCTAAAAGTATTTGAAGGTTTTAAAAAACTAGGTGATAAGTATATTGAAGATGCAATAAACAACAAATTTAATGGTTTTTCTAATCTACATAGATTAATTGGTGATATCCATGAAGGTAAGAAAAAATCTCTACCTTGTGGAGCTGGAGTTGGACTACTTTCAGTAAATTACAAAGGTGAATATGACCTTTGTCATAGATTTACAGGCTCTGATTTAAAACCTTTTGGGACTATCAAAACAGGTTTAGATAAACCTAGGTTATCTAATTTCATTGAAAAGAGATTAAATAACCATAGTCCAGATTGTAAGCAATGTCATATTAGAAACTTATGTGCAGGTGGCTGCTACCATGAAAGTTATATAAGATATAACGACCCAAGCCATGCAGTACTTCATTACTGTGACATTATGAGAGATTGGATTGAATATGGATTAATTGCATACTCAAAAATTAAAAATGCAAATCCTGAATTCTTTAATAGATATTTTAAAAACAATGTAGGAGATACGAATGGACTTATTTAAACCCCTAAATCCAAAAGCTAAAAAACTTGATGAAGCATTAAAAGAGGGAAAAGAAAAAGAAGTTGTAGCAATGCAAAGTATTGTTGGTTGTACTTCAACTTTTGATCCAGGTTGGGAAGTTGATGCCTTTGGTGGAGTTACGGGACTATGCCAACCAATGGAATCTGACCTTTATGGTTGTGCAGATCCTTGTTGGTGGCCAACTCAAGTACCTGATACTATGAATAATCCAAATTGGAGTTCACAATCTCCATCAAGTGCTAATGAATGGAGAAAACTATCTAGTATATATCCAAGTACAGAGAAAAAGTAAGGAGGATTAGAATGAAATTAATAAAAACATTATTACCTGCTGTTACAGCTTTGATTTTTACTGCTTGTTCTGTAAATCAAGTTGATGCACCAAAAAAAGAATTAAATACTAATTTAAAAGAAGATAGAGACTATCTTGCAATAGTAGGAAGAACAAATACATTACATATAATTGATTCAAAAGAACAAAAAGTTATTAGATCTTGTAATTTGAAAGGAACTCATGGTGCAGGAGCTATGGTAGTTTCACCAAATGGACAAGAAGCTTATGTTCTTCAAGATAGAATGCAAGCTATTTATGGTTATGACCTTAATACTTGTGAAAATACTTTTTCAACAAGTTTAACACAAGGAAATACAAGAGGTATTGCTATATTTTCAATTGCAATTAGTAAAGATGGTAAAGAGTTATATACAATTTATAGTCCAAGTCAAAAAAGCATAGACCAATATAAAATATTAGATCCTGTATTTGCTGTATTTAATCCAAAAGCTGGACTTAATGCAAAAGCAACTAGAACGTTTAAAGCACCAAGACAAACTACAATTTTAATGACTGGATATAATGGTGAAGTATATGCATCAGGTCCAGATATTTATAAGCTAAATCCTAAAAATGGAGAAGTTAATGTAGCTGCTAAACTTAGAAATTGGACAAAGGCAAAACATTCTCAACCTGATGTTTTAGCTATGTGGCCAATTGGAAATGTTTCAAATGAGTTTTTAACTATGTATACAGCTGCAAAATTTGCTGATGAAAAACAATCTATGGAAACAGCAGAGTTTGTATGGGGAGCAACTAGAATTGATTTAAAAACAGGTGAAGTTGAACAAGAAAACTTTGCACCAATTGAAAGTATTATGTTTACTGGTATGACTCACCCAAAAGATTCAAATCTTTTATATGGGGTTTTAACGGACTTAACAAAGTTTGATAGAAAGAATCAAAAAGTTATAAAAAGGGTATATTTAGACCATACTTACTATTGTTTAAATTTTGCAACTGATGGATCAAAACTGTATATTGGTGGTACATATAATGATATTGCCATTTATAATCCTGATACATTAGATAAAATTGGAAATATTGCTCTTCCTTCAGGTGATACTGGAGCGAGTACATTACAGGTGTTCCGTGTTAGCAAATAATCCGATAATCATTTTTCTAAAAAAGCGCGTAATTTTTGAAAAAAAATCTTTATCAATACTACTTGGTATCTCTTTGATATCAAGTGGTATCTCTGTTTTGCAACCACTACTAATGCAAAAACTAATTGATAATGCTTTTATTCCAAAAAACCTTGATGAATTATATTTCTGGGCGACTATTATTTTAACTCTTGGTTTATGTGGAGTGTTTATCAGTTCATACAATCAATATAAATACACTAGTGTCTCATCAAAAATCCTATTTAACTTTAGAAAAGATATTTTTGAAATAATATTTTTACACCAAAAAACATTTTTTCAAAAATATAAAACTGGTGATTTACTTTCAAGATTAGAAGGGGATATCTCTGAACTGCAAAGGTTTTCTACTGATTCTATTTTTGCAATAATTACATCTTTACTTGGAATGATTGGTGCATTTGTAATTATCTTTAGTTTTGATGCAACTTTAGCCCTATTCTCACTTATATTACTTCCTATTGAGTTCTTTTTACTAAAACCTATGTACCCTAAAATGACTCAAAAGACTCAAGAGCTTAGACAAAGTAGTGCTTTCTTAGGAAGCTTTTTGATTGAATCACTTAAATACTCACTATTTTTAAGAATCTCAAATAATATAAAACAAAGAGTTCAAGAACTAGAGAACTTACAAGAGTATAACAAAGAAAAAATTCTAAGCCAACAAAAACTTCAAATTCTATTTTCTCAAATACCTGTAATTATAGCTTTAGTAGGAAGAGCTGTTCTTGTATTTTGGGGAGGAGTAAAAGTTGTTGAAGGAGAGTTACAAGTTGGTGAGTTTATTGCCTTTTTAACATATTTTGGAATGATTTTAGGACCAATTCAAAGTCTTTTAGGAGTTATAAACAATATTCCTAGAGTAAAAGTTAGTCTAGATAGATTGTCTGTACTAGTTCCCAAAGAACAAAATCAAACAAAAAACAAGATCAAACTTAGTGAGAATTTTAATATTAATTTTGAGAACTTATGCTTTTCATATAACAACAATGAGCTTATTAAAAATCTTAATTTATATATACCTTTTGGTGAAAAAGTTGTAATTCAAGGAAATAATGGTGTTGGTAAAAGTACAATCTTTGATTTACTAACAAGAACACTTACTGCAAATTCTGGAGAGATTAAAATCTCTGGAGTAAATATAAATAAAATAAAAAATAATAATTTCTACTCAATAATAGGTTTAGTTGAACAGCACCCTGTAATATTAGGAGCATCACTAAGAGATAATCTTTTAATCTCAACAATAAACAATACAGATGATGAGTTAATTAATATACTTGAAAAAGTAGGACTAAAATCTTGGTTTAGTAGTTTAGGAAATGGCTTAAATACTACACTAAGTGAAAATGGTCTTAGCTTATCAGGAGGTCAAAAACAAAGAATTGCAATTGCAAGGTTAATGATTAAAAAGCCCAAAATTATTCTTTTAGATGAATACACCTCTTCTTTAGATAAAGAGTTTTCTTTTGAAATAGAATCATTAATTGATAGATATTTTGCAGATACAACAAGAATTATCATATCTCATAATCAAACTCATAAAAATGCAAAACTATATGAGATGTATGATAAAAATCTACATTTAATAAAGGATTAAAATGAGTAAATTACATATAGGCCTTATTGATAGTGGTTGTGATAACCTACTTTGTAATGGTGCTTTTATTGAAGTACTTGAAAATAGCTATAAAGAGAAACCTTTAAGAATTGATACTTTAAATCATGGAACTTCCATATCAGATATTATTGGAGAGGAAGACTCTATATTTACTTGTGCTCAAGTATTTAATGACACACTAATTACTACAGCTCAAACTATTGCTTATGCTATTGAGTATCTATGTGAACAAGGTGTAGATTTAATTCATATGAGTTTAGGTCTAGCAAATGATAGAAAAATACTAAAAAATGCAGTAGAAAAAGCACTAGAAAAAAATATCACTATTATTGCTTCTGCTCCAACTCTAAGTTCAAATATAGTTTATCCAGCTTCGTACAAAGGCGTTATTGCGGTAACAGCTGATGCAAGATGTAAAGATGAAGAACACTCATATATAAACGCTTCCCATGCTATTTTTGGAGCCCCTGCTTTTTCTTCAAATCCTAATGTTAGAGGTTCTAGTTGTGCAGCTGCATTTATAACAAAAAAAATTGCTCAACTTCATAATAGAGGAATCAAAAATCAAAAAGAACAAATAAATATTTTAAAAGAAGAAGCCTCTTTTAAAACAGCTCAGTTCAAATTAAATAAAAGGTTATAGATATGAAAAAAATTATAGTTCTAGGAGCAGGTCCTGCTGGTGTTTCATGTGCAATAGGTTTAAAAAGTCTTAACTATGAAGTTTTACTTATTTCTAAAAGAAGACCTTTTGAAGCCATTGAAGGATTTTCTCATAGAACTATTGAAGGATTACAAAGGGCCAAATGCTTTAATGCTCTAGCTGCTATAAAAGAGCAAGTTCCCAGAGTAGTTACTTGGAACAATAAAAAAACAAAACAAAACTTTGAATTTGTAGTTAATAGAAAAGAGTTTGATGAAGCACTAATAAAAGATGCAAAAGAGCATAAAATCAAAGTTATTGAAAAAGCAGGAAGAATTAGTAATATAAACAATATAACAATTATAGTAGATAAGAAAGAGATAAAAGCTGATTTTATAGTAGATGCAAGGGGAAGGTTCTGTCCAAGAAAAACCTCTAATAAATCAAAAAGTACAATTGCTCATATTGTAAAGTCAAACTATCTAAAAAACCACAAAACTCAAACTACTTTATATACCCAAAAAAAAGCATGGATATGGGAAGCTAAAATAGAAAATGAGCTTAACTATCTACAAGTAGTTACAGATGAAAATGAAAAAGAGTATCTAAAAAAAATACTTGAAATAAATGGATTCAATCAAGATACAAAAGTTTATAAAAGAGATGCTTCTTCTTATTTATCAAAAGATTTTATTTCATCAAACTATCTAAAAATAGGTGATGCAGCTTGTAGTGTAGATCCATTATCAGGAAATGGAGTATTTCAAGCTTTAAGTACAGCACTTATTTCGCCTTATGTAGTTCACACATTATTAGAAGGGAAAGAAGAGGATAAAACTGCTGCAAAAGAGTTCTTTTCTCAAAGAGTAAATGATATTTTTTACAGATACGCAAGAATGGGTAGAGAATTTTACTCTAATGAACTTCAATTTAATACCTCATTTTGGATTGATAGAGGAAAATGGCCAGATAAAATAGACTCTCATAATACAGATGAAGATTTTGAAGTCTATATTGAAAAAAAAGCTATTCTTATAGCACCTTTTATAAAAGCAAATGAAGTAGTAATCACAAAAGATCAACCTATGGGTATTTGGAGAATGGGTAGAATTAACTTAGTAAATATTGTAAAAGAACTATTTAAATTCTCCTATGAAAAAAGAAAAAAAGAACTTCAAAACCTCAGTGATGAACTTCTTTTATCAATAGAGGAAACAAAATTTCTTTTTAACTGGTGTTTAGAAAACAAACTTATAAAATAAGATTAAAAAATGATAATTAATCTATTTCATTTGTAGAATTTGACATATAATTTATATAATTAACTATATTTAAAACTCTTACTTATAGTATAATACATAAAAATAATATTGGAAATTCATGAATAAAGAGATACTAGAAGAAGCTAACAAACTTATCAAACATGAAGATATCAATGAAACCTTTATTGATACTGTTAAACTTTTTAAAACCTCTACTTTTAGGCAACGCGGCCCTGTGACATACGAGTTTTGTTTGATTATTGTTTTACAAGGTAAAAAGTATGGTTATCTTCCAAATAAAACTTTTGAGTACAATCCTAAAAACTATCTTGTTGTTCCAACTTCTATTCCTTTTGAATGTGAAACTATTGCATCACAAGAAGAACCGTTTATTTGTATTGCTATAGAGATAAAAAAAGATATGATGTATGATATTATCTCTTCAATAGCAAGTGAAGGTGCAAAGAAATGTAAAGTTGTCCAAATGGGGTTGTTTCAAGATAAAGCCACATCTGAACTTGAAGATACAATTTTTAGACTTCTAAAGATTTTACAATCTAAACAAAAATCAAATATTTTAGGTGATGCTATTTTAAAAGAGATTTTTTATGAAATTGCTACAGGCGAAAATGCACACTTCTTGCATAAAATGTTTCTAAATCAAAAACAAGAAGCAAAAATAGCAAAAGCTTTAAAAAATATCCATGATAATTTCAATCAATCACTTGATATTCCAACATTAGCAAAACAAGAGGATATGAGTGTTTCATCATTTCATAATCATTTTAAAAATATCACTTCTTATTCACCACTTCAATATATTAAAAAAATTAGACTAAATAAAGCAAAAGATTTAATTGAACAAAAAAATATGCAAGTTAATAATACTGCTTATGCTGTAGGTTATGAATCAGCTTCACAATTTTCAAAAGATTTCAAAAGTTACTTTGGATATCCACCTAAAGAGGCTAAAATAGCCCTTTAGGTTTTATCTGTTATTTCATAGACATTTTTAAGATTTTTTCACTTACCTCTAATGTAATATTTTCATTTTCACCCATAGCTGTCATACCGTGAGATTCTAACCCTGAGATTACATTTTCAATAACTTTATCATCAATATCATAATCATTTAGATTCGTAGAAATCCCTACTGACTCATATAAATTTTCAATAGCTTTGATAGTAGCTTCTTCATCACCATCTAAACCAAATACTTCTTTACCCATTTGAGATAATTTCTCTTTTTTATCCTCTTTTAGTACTCTTAGAAGTGATGGCTGTACAATTGCAAGTGTTCTTCCATGATCAATTCCATAAAACGCTGTAAGCTCATGTCCTATCATATGTGTAGCCCAATCTTGTGCAACTCCTGAACCAATAAATCCATTTAAGGCTTGATTTGCAAGAAGCATTAAATTTTCTAACCAAACTAACTCTCTTCTATTTTCCCAATCTTGTGATAATTTTACTAAACCTCTTAAAATCGTTTGGGCATAACCATCATGTAATAAAGAGCTATTTGGTTTAGTAATATACTGTTCACATGTATGAATAAATGCATCAACTAAACCATTTGCAAGTTGTCTATCACTTAATGTACTCATAACACTTGGATCTAATACTGCAAATTTTGGAAATGATAAAACAGAATGGA
>Ga0070724_10001713_pt1 | contig 12740 bp, 8 predicted proteins | sample tdDd001_FD_67278 | JGI IMG/M metagenome (GOLD analysis project Ga0070724, IMG submission 67278) | Marine sediment microbial communities from the Atlantic coast under amendment with organic carbon and nitrate - tdDd00.1 | ecosystem: Environmental > Aquatic > Marine > Coastal > Sediment | place...
CCGTCTTTCTCAGGCACCATTAACTTAAGCAAGTTGACTAAGTTGGTACCGTATAACTGACTCGCTTGCGTAGGCAGGCGGCGTGAAAGCTCTGTATAACCGATAATGGTGACATCGTTGACTACAGCGACTTCACCGGGAACGGTCAGTTCGCAGTTACCGCCATTGGCCGCAGCCAAGTCGACAATGACACTGCCGGGCTTCATTAAGCCAACCATATCTTCGAGGATAAGCTTAGGCGCAGGCTTGCCCGGGATAAGTGCTGTGGTAATGATAATATCGACATCTTTGGCCTGCTCACGGAACAGCGCCATTTCAGCATCGATAAACTCTTTACTCATCACTTTGGCGTAACCATCACCTGAACCCGATTCCTCTTCGAAATCAAGTTCCAGGAATTCGGCACCCATAGAGTTAATTTGCTCTTTCACCTCAGGGCGAGTATCGAAAGCACGAACGATCGCACCTAAGCTACCGGCAGCACCTAATGCTGAAAGACCGGCAACACCGGCACCGATAATCAATACTTTTGCCGGCGGCACTTTACCCGCGGCTGTGATTTGACCGGTAAAGAAGCGACCAAAATGGTTCGCTGCTTCGATGACGGCGCGATAACCATCAACGTTTGCTAAAGAGCTACGTGCATCGAGAGACTGGGCACGTGAAATACGTGGCACCATGTCCATTGCGAGCAGGTTAATCCCTTTAGCCTTAAACTTTTCCAGTAGCTCTGGGTTCTGGGCTGGCCATACAAAACTTGCAACTGTCGAACCGGCTTTCATTAAATCGGTTTCGTCAACGCCAGTGTCTGCATTAATACCAGGTGCATTGACCTTTAGTACGAGATCAGCTTGAAACGCTTGTTCGAGGCTAACAACCTCTGCACCCGCTTCTTGATACGCTTCATCTTTGAAGTTAGCCGCCTCTCCGGCACCGCTTTGTACCACAACACTGAAGCCTAATTTCTTAAGCTGTATCACAGTGGCTGGTGTCGCGGCTACCCGGCTCTCCTGCGCGAGGATCTCCCTTGGTATTCCGATTTGCATAGTTATTTCCTGGTGTCGATAGTAATGTTTTCAACTGCTGTTACCGATAAACCTAACCCGGTAATACAATTGCTAATATTTATATTTTCATGACCAAAGCAACTAAATAGGGCGAGTCGCTACCGCTAAAAGTGACTAAGCATTCAGCCAAGCGTGTCATAAAACCTATCAACAATACCAAGATATTTGCGTTATGGGTCAATAATTTTCATTTTTTGAGGCTAAGGTCAATTATTTTTAGGTTCAGGTTTGTTAGTGATGCCCTGTCAATCACCATCTGGTCTTACTTATTAACAATTGTTATCGGTTTCATCTACATGGAGTGAGTATTTATTTGGATTTCTCAGGATAAATCGATTAAGACCAAAGTTATTTCTACCCATTGTTCTCAAAATCAGGTTAATCGGAATAGTTTACCTGGCAGTGGAGTTAATTGAGCCAGGTGACGGCAAGGAATATGCCGGAAGGACAAGAAATTCTGGCTCAGACGCGTGCCTCATCCCAGTAAATTTGTTGTTTGAAATGAACGGCCAGACGAAGGTTCAGATCATTAAAGCTTGGCAGAGACTCCTCGAGCCCGGTTAAACATGACCAGACAAAACGATGGCAGTTATTGTCGAACAGATCATATTCCCGATATTGAAAAATGGCAGATTCGGCACGTTCGAGTACACCGGCATCGATGAGTGGTTGGTGATCATGACTGCAGGCGATATAGATCTTGGTCCCGGTTCTGCCCGCCAGAAAGCGGTCTGTCGAGACGGCGCGGATTAAGCCGTTTCCATGAAGCTCAATAAGAATATGGTCGTCGAGCCAGATCCCGGTATGTTCAATCAAGCCAAAGACGAAACAGCAGATAATGGCGCCGGGTTGCGGTGTAACCTGTTTATGACCCGGATGCCACAGACTCGGCTTTAATGCGACATGTTGACCCTCTTCAGGCATAGACGGCGCCTTCCCCATACGGCGCTTATGCTCCAGCTGATGCCGTTTTTCTCGTCTGTCGGCCAGCATCACAGCACCTAAGGTTGCACCGCCAAGCCAGATTAAGGGTAATGCCATATCAGTCACTCCAGCTCACTTCACTTCCCCTGACAGTAAATCTTTAAATGAAGGCTGTGAATGAGAAAAATGTAAGATTTTTTTACCTGACCTTACTCATTGCGGGCCAACGACCCATTTCATCTCATCACCGAAAAATTGATAAAACAAGCGCTATACACTAGCTTTTACAATACAAGTTAATAATAGGAAGACTATGAAAGGCATTATTTTTTCAGAGTTTATCTCACTCGTTGAAGACAAATTTGGTCTTGAGACATGCCAAAGCATGCTGGATGAAAACGAAGATCCCGGTATCTACACCAGTGTGGGAACTTACGATCATCGGGACCTGATAAAACTAATTAACAGCCTAAGCAAGTTAACCGGTATCTCCTGCGCCGATCTGCAACAGGTATACGGCGAGTCGGTGTTCAACCAGCTATTTAAGAGCATGCCTGAACTCGAGGGAAAATATGACAATACTTTCAGCTTTATTAAGAGTGTCGAAGCATCGATTCATATTGAGGTGAAAAAACTCTACCCTCAGGCGAAACCACCCAGGTTTAGTTTCATATCACAATCCGCCTCCGAACTGGTGATGGACTATCATTCTGCACGTTGTTTATCTCATGTCTGCTTCGGTTTGATTAATGGGTGTGCCAACCATTTCAACCAGACTGTCACTATTGACATGGCGCCACTATCCCAAGATAGCTCGGAAGTGCGTTTCACTATCACCTATGTTTAACCGCTCACTCAGCCCTTACTAAAGTCAGGAGTACAAACAACACGATTATTAAGGTTAGGAGTACTAAATTCAAAATTACTAAGGTTAAGCGTTATCAATAGGGTCATTAAGTATGCCGGAAGATGAAAAGGCGGATTTACATAAACAGATAGCACTACTTACCAAAAAGGTGCACAGAGAGCACCAGACCAAGCTCGCGGCTGAAAAGCTGCTGGAAGAGAAGAGTCGTGAGCTTTACCTTGCCCAAAAAATATTAGAAGACAATCTACTCATCATTAAGAACCGTTCAGAGCAGGACATCGCCCTACTGCATTTGAAGACCCATTTAGAATCGGTGCTACTCGACTTCACCCAGATGTTTCTAAAACAGCACCCATCTGGCGAACATCTCCAGCGGTTGGTCGATGAACTGGCCGACATTGAGCACATTCACTCGTGCAGGTTAAACTTAACCGCATCCGACGGCTCACTCATTAATGGCCGGTTTATCGCAGGAGCCCCCACCAGCTGGCAACATGAAACAACACAGGAAAACTTATGTCACTGGAGCGATGAGGGTCATCAACTCAGCGTGTTCATTAAGGGAGGCACCCGGCACCTGGGGGCATTACAGGTCGAATTGAATACTCCAAAACCCTGGCAAGAGACCATAGAAAAGCAGCTACTCCTGTTTTGCGATATGCTCCACTCTGCCTACCAACGTCAGGCACTATTGAATCGCACTCTGGAGGAGAAGCGCAGAGCCGAGTACTCTGAGCGAACAGCAAGAGATTTTGTGGCCATGATAAACCATGAGCTACGCACCCCACTCAGTGGGTTACTGGGCAGCGCGGATCTGATGCGCGATACCCAAATGACGACTCATCAGCAACAGCTGCTTAAGACGATGCACCAATCCGGTGAACTACTGGAGGTGATAATCAATGATCTGCTCGATATCAGTAAGATGAATGCCGGTATGCTCAAAATCATAGATACAAAATTCAGTCCCGAGCAGCTGTGCTCAATGATCCAGAACATATTTACAACTAAGACCGCAGAGTTAGGCCTGGCTTTTGAACTAACATTCGATGAACACATTCCCGCCCGGTTGCTAGGCGATCCGGACCGCATTAAACAGCTCTTTGTAAACCTGATAGGTAATGCAATCAAATTTACCGATCAGGGCAAGATATCGGTAAAGGTCGATTGGGTGCAGGAGATGTTTAGTTTTACGATATCGGACTCCGGCTGCGGGATCCCCAAAGATAAACTGGCACACATCTTTGAACCTTTTGTTCAGGTTAACAATGCCAGCAATCGCCCCCATGAAGGCACAGGATTAGGTTTAGCAATCTGTAAACTTCTGGTCGACGAAATGAAGGGAGAGATAAGCCTCGAAAGCAGCGAAGATGAAGGTACACAGTTCTCGGTCAGGCTACCGCTAAAGGCAACAGACGATACGGAAGATGTCACCCAGGATGAAGAGATGGACGTCACTCTGGAGAGGCTGACCGTATTAGTTGTCGAAGACAGTGAAGTGAACCGATTACTTATCTCCATGATGCTCGATAAGCTAAAGATCAAACCCTATCTCGTCAACAACGGTCAGCAAGCCATTAACTTTTTGGCCGATAAACCTGTCGATATAGTGTTGATGGACTGCAGAATGCCTATCGTCGATGGCTTCGAAGCAACCAGGAGACTAAGGCACTCGGGATATCGTCAACCTATCATAGCGCTGACTGCGGGTACCACGACCCTAGAAATCGATAAGTGTTTCGAGAGTGGCATGGATGAGATCATCAATAAACCATACAAGCTGATAGATATCAAAAGGGTGCTGATCAAATGGTATCAAAGAATCAACCAGCCATCAGGATAGGTGACACAGTTCAGCGACGGTCACCTGATGCAAATCTCCTAAAGCTGCAACCTGAGCGAGCAGGAGTTCACCACAGGCTAAGGCATCGACGAGTGCATTATGGGCCGCATACACGGGTAAACCAGAGTCAGGATAGGTGACACAGTTCAGCGACTGTCACCTGGTGCAAATCTCCTAAAGCTGCAACCTGAGCGAGCAGGAGTTCACCACAGGCTAAGGCATCGACCAAAGCGTTGTGAGCAGCATAAACGGGTAAACCATATCGCGCCCGGCATGCCCCCAACCTTAGCGTCCCCTCTTTCAATACATCTTGTTTGCGAAGTAAACGCTTACGTTCAAGGGCCAAGGTATCGATAGCCAGTAACTTTATCGACTCTCCCGAGACCTGTTTAATTGCCACCTGTAAGAAACCTAGATCCAATGGAGAATGATGAGCGACCAACAATTTTCCTCTGGTACGTTCCAGGAACCATTCAATAGCCGAATCGATAGAGACACCCGCTTGTAGCTGATGATCGACGATACCGTGAATGGTTGCACTCTGACCGACACTGCCGTTTATCTGAATCAACTTCTGTTCGGCGCGACTGAGTTGCAACTGGCCTTTCTCTATAGGAATTAAGCCGATGCTCAGAATCTGATCGCTATTAGGGTCTAAGCCCGTCATTTCAAGATCGACAGCCATCAAAGATGACTCAGAAAAGACCTGACCAACCGCGGGCATTTGAGAGCGATAATACTGTTTAGTCGAGTCCGAACGGCTCAAAAAAGCTCTCCAGCACAGTTGTGAGCGTAAAGCGAAACCCATCACCACCTAAAAGGTCCTCGTAAATTTAAGCTTTATCCCGGCCTGAGCATCATGCACCACCTTAAACGCGTCCCGTAACTGATGGCGAACCAATGATGAAAGGTTCTGTGGTTTAAGATAATTAGACAAGTCTAACGAGTGAGTGTATTGATAGCCTTGATTAGACAGGCGCATATGGGCAATAAATTCATGGGCATCGGCAAGATTCAGTGCATCTTTACGATTGATGATGTTGCTCTCCATTAATGCACGAATACGTTTTGCCGTATTCACCTCTTTTATTCCGGCCGACAGCGCATATACCCGGGCGATATCGTTTATCAGCGCATTGCCCTTGTGTTTCAGATCTATTCCCTTCACCTCACGTCCGTCTCGCTCGAGCACAAACTGTTTGAAAAAACCTAACGGTGGCGACTCCTGCAATGAGTTGTTGGTCATTCCGGCAAGGAAAATATCATTGTCTTTAGTCTCCGCTAACACTTTGTCCTGCAGACTATCGAACAGAGAACTCGGCCCGTAGATAGAACGCATATCGAAGAAAATACTCGCATGCATTAACGCCTTAGGCTCCGGGGTATTAACCCACTTATCGAAGCGCTGTTGCCATTGAGTCAGGGTCAGACGCCACTTAGGGTTTTGCGCCATTATGTCGCCGGGGCAATAGATATAACCACATCGGTCCAGGCCGTTACACACCGCCTTGGTCAAGGCTTCAAAATAACCGGCGGCCTCTTCATCAGGTTCATGAGCGAGCAACAAACCGTTGTCCTGATCCGAACACGCCGCCTGATCTTGTCGCCCCTGCGAGCCAAATGCCAACCAGCAGAAGGCCATGGGGGCCTCTCCCAGGATCTGTTGATTTAAGACGATAAGTCGCCGTGTCAGGGCATCGGTCACCGAGGTTAGTACCCGACCTATCTCCTCCGCTCTGGCATCCGCGCTGATAAGATTCTGCAACAAGAGCGGGATCTGCTTACTCACAGCGATCAGGCTTTCAAGATCATTTTGCCGCTCTATCTCACCTATCAAAAGCAGAGGTTGTGAGCTTTGACCACGTAAGATGTCGGTGCTGGTCAATACACCAACCGCTCGGTCATCGTCCACTATCGGCAGATGATGAATACTATGCTCACTCATCAGTAGCATGGCTTCAAATACCAGCGAATTTGATGTCAGGGTTTTGGGCTTTGTCGTCATCGCCTGATGCACGGGCAGGCTTCCCTCTAGCCCTTCGGCTAAAACCCGGTTTCTCAAGTCTCTGTCGGTCAAGATCCCACTGAGCTTGTTGTTATCTATCACTAACACAGATGAGACCCGCGCCGAGCGCATTTTTCGGGCGGCTTCGCTGACTGTCGCATTAAAGTCGATAACCAGAGGGTCACCCGACATTAAGGAGCTGACCCGATTGGTGGTTAACTCCTTGGCCTTGAAACGGGTCTGATGACGCAGGCGTTTAGCGAAGGCGCGGTTAAAGAAGCGATCGAACTCCCTGCTCTCTACACGCAGGTAATCGAAAGTATCGGGATCCAGGTGATACACCAGACCATCTTCGAGGATCCGAACCCTGTTACTCACCTTTTCACCGGATAACAGGGAGGGAAAACCGAAGTAATCTCCCTCGCCTAATCTATCCAGTAACTCACCATCATTATCTCTCACCTCAAATGCGCCGCTGCGTACGATATATAACTGAGGGTGACTCTCATCGAGGGGGACAAACGCGGATAATTTACTGTAGTAGCCAACGCTCAGACTTTTACAGCAACGTTCGAGTGTCGCGAGGTCCAGTGTATCAAAAGGCACCTGCGCCTTGATAAACTCGGTAATGGGTTGAAGTTCACTTGCATCCATAGACTGTCACCAGAAAAAGCGGAAGTAGATACTGATAGTAAAACTATACCTAATTCAAAAAGGTACAGGTATTCGACTTATGGAGCAGTTGGAGAGTTTAATGAAAGCAATAAAGATATGAACAGAAAAAGTTCAGCCAAAATATCCCTGAGAACCTCACTTTCTTATACCATAGATATTTCAGCATCTTCAGCCTGAATACGAGTCAGGTTAAGGATTTTTTGCTCCATACATAGAAATAGTGCCCTCCGCTGATGAAGGCCATCGCGATCAGTGACCACATACCCACTTGAAAACTCTGCGGGGTTAGGAAGGGGTAAACCTTATCGGTTAACAGTATTAACGCAAAGGTAATTTGAACGAAGGTACTCGCCTTTCCCCAGATACTAGGGGTCACCTCATAACTGCCAGACTGCCAGTGATAGAGAAGTGCGCCACACACAATCAAGAAATCCCTTATCACGACTACCATGGCCACCCACCATGGCAATATACCCACTATCGCAAAAGAGACATACACACTGACCAGCAGCACCTTATCGGAAATAGGATCGACAATAGCGCCATAACAACTGACGGCATTTAACTTACGTGCCAGGAAGCCATCGACGCCATCACTGAGCCCGGCAATCAATGCAATCCATAACACGGTGCCATAGTCTTCGTTCAAGATCATCAGACAGATGGGGACGGCTAGGATCAGGCGCAATGTCGTCAACATATTTGGAAGCTGCTTGATTACTGAACTGTCCATAACTTATTAACCATCCTGGATTAAGTTTTCCTATCTTTATTATATCCGCTCCGACTCAAAGTGCTCGTTTAAGCGGTTTAACAATAACGTTTTTTCGATTTAACCTTCCCTTGATACAACCTTTCCGCATTGGCTTATTACAATTTTTTAGTCATATAGATGCGGCTCGGTTCGAGAGTCGCTACCGGTAAAAAGAGCGCAACCTAAGACGAAATCAGTATATCAGTTTACCCTCAAGCCGATTTTTCAATGCTTGTACGGCGGGCATAGATTGACGATGAGCAGGCATAGTACTAATTGTGTTCAATCCGTTTTGATATGCCGTTTGTGCGTCACCATAACGCATCAGCCGATGTAATATCTCTCCCTTTCTGAGCTGCCAACGAGGCAGAGCCTCTACATCATCAGGCAAGAGTTCAATGGCCGCGAGGGCTAACTGAGTCTCGCCCAGCTCCTGATAAGTGTCAACCAGGAGATCTATCAAACTGACCATAGGCCCCAGCCTGTCTATCCCGTCATTGAGTCCGTCAATGGCCTTGCTAATCCCCTCGCTTTCTATCGACTTGGCCATCATCGCACGCTCAATAAACTGATCCGGGGTGGGCCTGTTTAACAGGCTCATAAAAATATCCATCTCATCCACGGCTTGTTCGTACTCTTCCAGCGCACTATATGTTCTGGCCAGATTCAGTCTGGCCGACTTATACCTGGGATCTAACTTTATCACCTTAGAGAGCAAGGTTTTCGCCTCATCCGGCATACCTGACTGCAGTCGCATGCGTCCCATGTAAAACCAGATATCCAGGCGTAATTTATCATCATGGGTGTATTTCAGGGCAGTTTGAAAATCACGCCAGGCTAAGTCCCAATGCCGGTTATCACTGTGAAGTTCTCCCCGCTTGAGATACAGGTGCGCATCATTTGTCTGTGAATTGAGCAAGTAATCATAGTGCTGCACACGCAGGTCTACATCTACGTGCGCCACAGATAAACCGGAGCAAGTCAACGTCAGCAATAAGATCACAGCCTTATAGAGTCCCTTCATGACTAAGGCACCGTTACCGACCCCGAGGTCATCACATCATTGAAGCTATCGCCTGCTCGCTCGATGTTGATAACCGTAAAAGTGAAAACATCGCCGCTTTGAGCCGCCACCTTAGATAACTTCAAACTGACGGAACCGTTTGCGCCCGTTGTCCCCGACACCATCGACGTCGAACCATCGGCTAAGGCCCAGTTACCGCTCACCTTGGCTCCAGATGCGACGCTTCCCGAGTCATCAATCACAGATACCTGAGCCGTAATATCATAGTTACGCCCCTTCTTTTTGAGAGAGAGTGAGACATCATCGGCCTGTAATACCGCAGGCGCTGCTATGGTGGTCGTCACCGCGACCTCTTGTGAGAAGGATGACTCTTCGACACCATCGCTGGCCGTTATGACATAGTAATAACTGGTGTCCGCCACCACCGAACTATCGAGATAATTCGTCACGAGCGATTGAACCAGCGGGATATAGCCGCTGCCGGATACGAGCGAACGGTAGATGTTATAGCTGATCGCGTGAGCCACACCTGTCCAGTTGAGCTCAACCTGACTGCCATTGAAACTGGCACTGACACCCGTTGGTGCACTGAGACCATCACAGGCCGTGGCATCGGAGCGAATACAGTCACTGGTTTCAATATTGTCACTGGCGAGATAGGTGTAACCAGTGAGACTCAAGGAGTTAACGGTGAAGATAAATTCACCGCTGCTGTTTTTGCTTGCGTTACCTGAGTTGAAGCTAACCTTGCCCTCATTTGATGTTACGCCGGACACAGATAATGCCGACATACCTGTCCAACTTCCCTGCACCGCTACGTTACCAATGGCTGAGCCCATATTATCGACGACCGAGACCTCTGCCTGTGCCCTGAGCTTTTTTCGGTTCACAGATCCGATGACCATGGCTATCTGCTCGACATATACCGAGGAGACGATGGCGTTTGTGGTGATATCCAACCCGGAGGTCGGCGTAGATTCATTGTTGGCTCCATCGAAAGCGATCACCTTATAGGTATAGCTTGTTGCCGGGGTTAAACCGCCATCATCGAAACTCGTTATCAACGGTGTCCCTACCATCACATCATCGCGAAGTACCTTATAACCGGCCACAGCCACATTATCGGTTGCCGCATCCCAGCTAATTGATGCACTGTCCGTTGTCACTGAACTCATTTGCAGGTTTTCAACCTGACTCGGTGCTTCGCTATCGCCCTCAGGCTCCGGCAGGGAGTAAACCAGTGTTAACTCGGGGTGGAAACTTGTCGACTCACTCGAATAAAAATCGGCACCATCTGAAGCTGTGGAGTGTGCGATGATAAAGCCGTTATTATTCACCGAGCCATCAACCCAGGACTGTACAATAGCAATTCCTGCCTCATTGAGATCAATCGTGAATAGTCCAGTAGAGGGCGAAATGGCAGAGAGAGAAATCGTTCCACGATCGCTCACGCCCTGTCCACCTGCCGACTCCCAGGCCATGCCCGCTCGATACTGCTGCCAAGTCACTTCATCTTCTACCCAAGGGGAGTAAAGTGGAAAAACATCATAACTGCTGCCCGATGGGTTAAACACATCTAAGGTTATCGCCGCCGACTCGATAATGGCATCAACGGGGATTTGACTGATATCCCAGCGAAGCAGACTCGAAAGGTCGACACCGCCGCCATCATCGCCATCGATAAACAAACTCGAACTTGCCCCATAGTTGGTACTGGCATTGAGCTCACTGATATAGGCATCACTTGTACCGGCATAACCGGCGCCCGGACTAACGCCCTCTTGAAATGCTATGGTCATAAGGTTGATATAGGTAAATGTTTGCTCTGTATCGGCGGCTATGAGGTTAAGCGAAATATCTTCGATACCATTGATTGTCAACGTATAAAGTTGAGATGCCGTCAGGGCTGAGGTCGTTAAGGTGACTTCGCGCAGATTTGCACTCAATTGCGCCGAGAGCACTTCTGCGCCGTTATCGAGTTGGTAATTCAAACTATTGTTTGCACTCGCCAAGGTGATATTCTCAGAAAAACTGACCGTCAGGCTCGACGCCATAGTCGCCTTAACTGATACCAACTCAGGTGACAGAATATCCAGGCCCTTAGTGATGGTGAATGCATCCTGAACCGCATTGGTGTTATCGATAAAGGTCGCCGTAAGCTCATTGGCTATCACCTCGACAATGACCGAACCCAACCTATTGATTGAGGCATACATGGCCGGATGGTTCAGCGTTCCGCCCGAGATCTTACCTGAACTTCCCGCAACCACATAGACGGCGCCATTATTGGCCTGCTGGACCTGCACCGTTTTCTCATAACTGCCATCCCCGGTTTTCTTACCATCGCCACCATCGAGTTTCATCACCTCACTGAAACTCGATGAACTGCCATAGTGACTGTCGATAAGGTATGAGCGTTCATAGGAGTGGCTGTGGCCTGACAGAACAAGATCGACACCGTAAGACTCGAGGATAGGCAGCGCATTTTCACGCATCTCTATCAAACGAGATTCTGAATCTGAGTTATGAGAGCCTTTAGTGTAGGGCGGGTGATGCCAATAGGCGATGATCCAGGGCTGACTGGTGGCTTCAAGATCGTTAACCAGCCAGGTCAACATGGCACCGTTACTTGCCCTGTTGGTCTCGTAGGAATCCAGGCAGATAAAGTGGATCTGGCCATAATCGAACGAGTAATACGCTTCGGTTCCCGATGCTACGCCTCCCGCTTCGCCGTTAGTCGGCAAGGTAAAAATATCGTAGTAAGGCCCCTCTTGTGAGGCTGAATCAGCGCTTGCCCCATCGTGGTTACCTAATGTTGCCCAGAGTGGAGATTGCTTTAACAGCTCGGGATAAAGCTCGAACACCGCGGCCTGATACTCACTGTCGGTGCCGGTAGAATAGGCATTGTCTCCCAACATGATCCAAAGATCTGTGTACTCACTGCCGGTCCGGGTCCGGTAGGCATCCCGAACGGCCCGGGCATTATTATCCGCGGTGCCTGAGTCACCGATGATCCAAACCCGGGCGAGCTCCGTGTTACCTACTTCCGGAGAGGTATAGAAGAAATGGCTGCTATCGCCGCCGGCAAGAACGCCGCCCGACTCATCGAGCAGGGCGTAATAGTAACGGGTATCGGGCAGTAAACCCGATATCAGGACACTATGGTCCACCCCATCTGCCCCAAACGCACTGGCATTCAAGTCATTAAGCTCAGTACCGTAAATCACACTCGATGGGCTGGATATATCGGTTCGCCACTTAACCGTCATGCTGTGCTGCGTGCCCAGCTGCAGATAGGGACCACGACTCAGGTTCTCCGCCCGCCCTTCAAATGGTGCAATAACAAGCAGAGAGCAGAGTAAACCACTCAAAAAGAGTCTGTTGGTCGAAGACTTACATGATAAGAATGACAGAAATGAACCAGACATAAACACCACCGTACCTTGCGGCTCTTAGCTATAAACACAAGCAAGAGCCATGAGCGATGTGATAAGTATATGCACTAATACCCCGTCGTGCCTGAGCTTGCACCTGCTTATAGATGTGGTATCGGGAGCTGATGAAGCAAAAAAAGAGCGCC
>Ga0070724_10001718_pt1 | contig 12730 bp, 4 predicted proteins | sample tdDd001_FD_67278 | JGI IMG/M metagenome (GOLD analysis project Ga0070724, IMG submission 67278) | Marine sediment microbial communities from the Atlantic coast under amendment with organic carbon and nitrate - tdDd00.1 | ecosystem: Environmental > Aquatic > Marine > Coastal > Sediment | place...
CCTTTAATAGGCATTTTGGCCTTGGTAGGAGATGCTGGTAGTTCAACTTCTTCGGTAAATTCGTCGGTTAAGCGGCGTGCAATACCAATACTTAAGGCATTACCTAAACCGATACTGACTAAGAGCTCTTCAAGTGTATTATTGCCACTTTCTTTAATGACTTGATCGAGTTTTTCTTGCGCAATATCTTCGAGTTTAGTTTTACCTAAGGCATGACTTAATAGTCGACGACCTAATGCTTCAGACTCGGTTTTTTCTCGAGAGCGTAAATAAGTGCGTATTTGTAAACGCGCTTTAGCGGTTACGACAAAGTTAAGCCAAGTGGCATTAGGCTGAGCGGCAGATGAAGTGACGACTTCAATCGTTTGCCCTGAATCGATTGGTTGACTAAGAGGATAAGGTTTACGATCAACTTTAGCACCAACACAAGAATTACCGACATCGGTATGCACAGCGTAGGCAAAATCAACCGATGTAGCACCCATTGGCAATTCAATAATGCGACCGTCAGGCGTGAAAACGTATATTTCTTCAGGGAATAGATCCGATTTTACATTTTCAATAAATTCAAATGAGCTGCCGGCACTTTGTTGTAATTCAAGTAGACTTTGCATCCAACGGCGCGCTTTCATTTGAGCTGTGGTACCAGTTTCATCGCCATCTTGTTTGTATAACCAGTGGGCAGCAACCCCTTTATCAGCCATTTGATCCATATCTCGAGTTCGAATTTGGATTTCAACCGGAATACCATGAGGGCCAATTAAAGAGGTGTGTAATGATTGATAACCATTGGTTTTTGGAATAGCGATATAGTCTTTAAAACGCGTTTCAATCGGTTTAAATAGGTTATGTGCTGCACCAAGTGCGCGATAACAATCATCAATTTTTTCATCAACTATGATGCGAAATGCGTATATATCCATAACTTCGTTAAACATCAGTTCTTTGTTTAACATTTTGCGATATATGGAGTAAAGGTGTTTTTCTCTCCCGATAACTTGAGCTGATATGCCGCTTTCTTCAAGTCGAGCGGATATTTCTTCCTGGATATTATTAATGATTTCTTTGCGGTTGCCGCGAGCTTGCTTAACTGCTGACTTTAGTGCCCGAGAACGCATTGGGTGTAATGCTTCAAAACCTAAGACTTCTAATTCATTTTTAATATCGTGAATACCCAAACGGTTGGCTATCGGGGCATAAATGTCTAAGGTTTCACGTGCGATACGGCGGCGTTTTTCCGGTCTTAATGACTCTAAGGTGCGCATGTTGTGGGTGCGGTCAGCCAGTTTGATAAGAATAACGCGAATGTCTTGCACCATGGCAAGTACCATTTTACGGAAGTTTTCCGCTTGCATTTCTTCTTTATTATCAAACTTTAATTTGTCTAATTTACTAACGCCTTCTACCAGCTCAGCGACTGTGTGACCAAAGAGTTCAGCAAGTTCATCCTTAGTGACTTCAGTATCTTCAATCACGTCATGTAACAATGCAGCCATCAATGTTTCATGATCTAAATTCATTTTTGCCAGGTTTAAGGCGACGGCGACCGGATGGGTAATATAGGGATCACCACTGGAGCGCATTTGTCCTTCATGGGCATCTCGAGCAACAACGTAGGCATGCTTAAGCAAGTCTATTTGTACTTTGGATAAGTAGGTTGAAACAAGTTCTTTTAACGGTTCAAAAAGATACACCCAAAACTCCCTTGATGAAAAATGATTGGCACAGAATAGTTGCCTGAGGGATAACTGATAGAATACGTGTATTTACTAACAATGCCAATATTTTGCTACGTTTAAACGCTGACAAATAAAAAATAATATTGATGGCATGAGTAAAATAAAAAACGCGTAAATACATTTGAGTGTATGTTACGCGTTTACCGATTTTAAATAATTTAAAATCTAATTAACTTTGACCACCTACGATGGCTGCTACAGCTGCAAGTTCAGCAGATTCTTGTTGCACTTGCTCATGACGATCTGAATCATTCATGATGTCTGTAGTAATAAGGTCTGCTTCGATTTCACGCAAAGCTAATACTGTTGGTTTGTCATTTTCTAACTCAACCAAAGGATCTTTTCCGCCCGTTGCAATTTGACGAGCACGACGTGATGCAACTAGCACCAAGTCAAAACGATTACCGATTTTTTCTACGGCATCTTCAACAGTTACGCGAGCCATTCGGTCACTCCAACATTAAATTGTACAAAATAGTGGCGTAGTGTACTTTTCCTAACACTATTTAGCAAGTATCGCTCATGATTTTCAAAAGGTAAAATCGCTTGAATCACCTTCTATGCGGTTAACCTAACAAATCGTTAAAGAGTTGTTCGTGATTTAAACATTGTTGACTGCGTTTTAACCTTTGGTTATTGACTATAGTAGTTAGGTCTAACAACGCTTGCTCAAAGTTATCATTTACTATGATGTAATCAAATTCTTGATAGTGAGAACATTCAGCCTGCGCTTGTTCCATACGTGATTGAATAACTTCTTCGCTGTCTTGCCCGCGATTACGTAAACGGCTTTCAAGTTCGGCTCTTGAAGGAGGCGCAATGAAAATAGTCGTAACACTGGGCTTTTTCATGCGCACTTGTTGTGCACCTTGCCAGTCAATATCGAGAAAGACATCAATACCTTTCGCTAACTGTTCATCAATAGCAGTTTCTGACGTACCGTAGTAGTTGTCGAAAACTTCAGCATATTCATATAGGGTATTGTTTTTGATTTGCTGTTTAAATTCATCAACAGATACAAAGTGATAATGTACGCCGTTTTGTTCGCCTGGTCTTGGTGCTCTAGTGGTATGAGATACTGAAACTTGCATTGGACGGGCCGATTCTTGTTTCAATAAGGCTGTAATTAAGCTCGATTTTCCTGCACCACTTGGTGCTGATAATATGAAAAGGTTGCCAGGTACCGTCACGGTAAATACCTCAAAAGCGCACATAAAAGATGCGCGCACTATACCTAAAATCGAGTTTTTTGCCCATGAAAATTTGACTGCAAAATTAGATAACTAATCCTTGGGTGTCTAATTCGGCATATCCTGCGGCATTTCTTGTAGAGTTTTTGATTTGATAAAGTTGCTGATCTGCGCATTCCATAACGTCATCAATTGTCAGGTTTTCGTTAGGTTTAACTTTTACTGCTCCGATACTGACTGACACTATATTGATGACCGATGAGCTTTTATGCTCGATATTTAGGTTCATCACATTGGCGATACATTGATCTAAAACATAAGGGGTATCTTCTATTGGCTTATGATTACCAATATAAAAATAAAACTCTTCTCCGCCACAGCGATAAATGCGTCCATGATGTTCATACAATACGCGGTTGATGGTATTGGCAACGCGGCGTAAAACAATATCACCTTGTTGATGGCCATAGGTATCGTTATATAATTTACAGCAATCTATATCCACGATACCAAAAGTTAACTCACTATTATTTTTTTGTGCTAATTGCCATACTTCTTCGCTGTCGTTTCGCCATTTTCTGCGATTAGGTAACTCAGTTAAGCTGTCAAAATTCGCGTATTTTTCTAGTAAATTTCGCTGCCTAATTAATTCAAGTTGCGTATTGACTCGTGCTCTTACAATGCCATAGTTAAAGGGTTTGTGAATGTAGTCACAAGCGCCTAACGTTAGGCCTTTTTCTTCATCAATAGCACTTTGTAATCCGGTGATAAAAATGACAGGAATATGTTTGATTTCTGCATGAGCTTTTAGCTTAACCATAAGCTCAAAGCCGCTTTCATCTGGCAATACAACGTCGAGTAAAATAAGATCTGGCTTAACTTCTAATGCCTTTTCTAAGCCTTGTTTGGCGGTTTTACCAACAACAATTCGATAATCGTCTTTAAAAATAGACGCTAATACCTTTAAATTAACGCTTTCGTCATCGATACACAAAATAGTGAAGGATTTATCGGTAATTCGACGTTGTGATGATGCTAATGTTTGTTCATTCATGATGACAACCTACTGCTAAATTTAGTGTCATGAATTTAGCTCCAATTCAAATGATTCGATGGCACTCTGGGCCTGATCAAACTCAAAGTCGTTAATTAAGCTATGGATTTGACTAACTGTTTTATAATATTTTGTTTGAAAGCTTAATTCGTATAATTGTTGTGATAAGTCTGCGGCATCTAGATCCGCTGAAACAACTAATGGTTTTAAATCTTGTAATATTGCTTTTGCGCTGTCTTGTTGAAACTCTCTGTCTTCTTCGTATTCTACTTCAACTTGATAAATACGATTAAGTTGGCTAATTAAGGTTTCAAGTTGAGACAGCATTTCATTCAAATGAAATTTCGTTTTTATTCCCTTGCTATCAAGCTCTAGTTCTAGTGCATTGGCCGCCTGAGATAAAGTGTAAGCGCCAATATATTGCGCTGTTGATTTTAAAGAATGGGCAATGCGATATAAATGTTCAAAATCATTGTCTTGATAATAACTTGTAATCACGTTGCTTTTGTTTTGATATTGTGACCAAAAATCACGAACCAACTCTAGGTAAAGCCCTGGTTTTCCTTGCATTTTAGCAATATCTTGATCAACATTTAAATAGGTGTAAGTCCTTATTTGCTCTAGCTGGTTTTCATTTAAAGGTGTTGTTTTAGGCTTATTGTTTTCTGAGCCGGCACTGCTTTGCTCGCGCTCGACAAATTGTGTGGCCTTTAAATATTTTGCCAACACCTGATAAAGCGTTTTAGGATCAATTGGTTTTGTTAAATGTTCATTCATACCGGCTTGCACACTTTTTTCTGCATCCCCTTCCATTGCATGCGCTGTCATGGCAATAATGGGTAGCTTAAGCTTTAAGGTATTTCTGATTTTATAAGCTGCGGTTAAGCCATCCATTTCTGGCATTTGAATATCCATTAACACGATATCAAACTTAGTTTCAGCTAACTTTTCTAGTGCTATTTTACCGTTGTCTGCCGTTTCTATATCTATACCGGTATCAGCTAAAAAGGCTTTGGCAACTTGTTGATTAATTAAATTATCTTCAACCAGTAAAACTGAAAATCCTTTAAGGTCTGGTATTGCATCTTCCAATTCAAGACTACCTACATTGACTGAGTTTTCGTTGTTAACCAATATATCAATTATTGCATCGACAAGGACGGATTGATTGATTGGCTTTTCAATAAATTGCTCAATGCCCGAAAACTTGGCTTGTTGTTTGGCTTCATCTCTATCATACGCGGATACCATCAGTATGTGAGGTACTTTGCCTCTTGCTTGCTGTTGAATTTGGATTGCTGCTTCGATGCCATCCATATTGGGCATTTTCCAATCCATCAAGACTAAATCGTACGGTTTATCATTTTGCTCTGCGGTTAGTACAGCTTCTAAGGCTTGCTGACCGTCACTGACACCATCGGCAGTTACGTCGATGTATTCAAGGGCGCTCATTAGTACTTTTCTGGCAATATCAGAATCATCTGCGACTAAGACATTGAGACTGCTAATTGCCTGTTTATGCGCCAAAAATGTACTGTCGCTGTCGATTTCTACATGTTCAAACGTTGCAGTAAATGTAAAGGTTGAGCCTATGCCAAATTCACTTTCTGCGCTAATTTCACCATCCATAAGCTCGGTGAGTTGTTTACATATTGCAAGCCCTAAACCGGTACCACCATATTTGCGGGTGACAGACTCATCTGCTTGTGAAAATGACTGGAATAGTCTTTGGTGCTGATCGTATGTCATCCCTATACCAGTATCGATTACCGAGAATTGTAGCTGTAGCTTTTCGCCTTTATTTTCTAATTTATCAATCCGAATATGGATAGTGCCTTGCTCAGTAAATTTAATGGCATTATTGGCTAAATTAACAATGATTTGTTGCAATCTTAATGGGTCACCAATCAGTATTCTTGGTACTTGCGGCGTAATATCAACAATAAACTCTAAGCCTTTTTCATGTACTTTATAGGTACAAATGTTCACAACGCGCTGCATTAATTTACTTAGGTTAAATTTGATGTTTTCAAGCGTCATTTTTTGCGCTTCAATTTTAGAGAAATCTAAAATATCGTTGATAAGCCCCAATAGTGACGTCGATGCGTCTTGAATCTTACTAAGGTAGTCTTGCTGAACATTGTCTAAGTCAGTTCTGAGTGCCAACTGAGTAAGGCCAATAACAGCATTCATTGGCGTTCTAATTTCATGGCTCATGTTGGCCAAAAAGTTAGATTTAGCCTGACTTGCTTGCTCTGCCTTTATTTTTTCAGCAGCAAGTTCTTTTGTTCTTAGGTGTATTTTGTGCTCTAAGTCTTTGTTGTGATTAACAACTTGCTGATACAAACTTGCATTATCAAAGGATATAGATGTTTGGGTGGCAAGTGTTTGAATAATGCTAATACGTTCGTTGGTAAAGGCTTGATTATTATCTAGATGCTCTAGATATACGATGCCTTTGAGCTCTCCTTTAACAAGGCTAGGCACACATAATATTGATTTTGGACTATGAGACGAAAAATAAGGATCCGAAGCAAAGCGTTTGTCTTTTTTAGCATTGTCTAGCAGTTGTGGTTTTAATGTTCGCGATACATAGTTAATAAGTGAATAGGGAACCGTAGTACTTGTGCAGCTTTCATCTTTGTTATTTAGACAAATTTCTACAACAAAATTGCCCTCTTTTTCAAATAATAACGCGCCGCGTTGAGCGCCTGCGTTTTCAATGATGATAGTGACCATCTGTTTAAGAAAAGCTTGTAAATCAGCTTCACCGCTCAGTGTTTCTGAGGCTTTTAAAACAGATGATAAATCAAGAACTTGTGAGTATTCGTCAGTTTGTGGTTCACTTAGCGAATGATGGCGCAGGTGTTCATTTGGTAAAATAGCTTGATAAATTAACGCAATATGAGCTGATTTTGCATGTGCCCCCCAGCTCTCATAAGCAATTCTTGCCTTGTTAATATAGTCGGCAGCAAATTCTGTTTTATTTTGTTTTAACCAGTATTTCGCCGCTAATTCACAGGCCAACGCCTGATACTGAATGAAATCATTTTGTTCTGCTTGGCTTACGGCGAGTTCGTAATGTTTCCAAGCATTGTTATTGTGTAAAATCGCATCTTCTTCAGCATGTAGCAGAGTACTTTTGTGCTGATAATTTTGTTGACTGTGTTGAGCACAATTATCAATTAATGCTTTATATTGTTGAAATTGTTGATAAGCCTTAACAAATTCCTGTGATTTTTGATCCGGATGTTGCTGACAAGTTTCAGCAAGAATGAGCGCGCCGTAAAAATAAAATTCGCCTAAATGATATAAGGAAACAGCAGCGGCTGAATATTTTTCAGCTTCAGCTAGATGCTCTTTGGCAAGCTCGGCCTGACTAAATTGGTAAGCAAGCGCCATTTTAGCTAAATGAAAGCAAAATAAGGTGGTGATGTTATTGCTTTCAACAAGTGTTGCTAATTGTTGCTCTTCATCAAATGCCTCACCAATCAATATCGTTGGGTTAGTTGAGGTTTGGCTTAGATTTAATGACCATTGATGCCATATTTTTGTGTAATGGAGTTGATATTCTTGCTTTTTATCTGCCATTACTTTGAGGTATTTACTGAAAGTTTTATTAGCTTGTTTAAGTGATGCGCCACTTAAAAAGGTGTAACAACATAAAAACAACGCAGAGTGGAAAGCGTATTCAATATTGCCGCATTCTATACCTTGATAAAAGTTGTTTTCTAGCGGTTTGAGTGCATTTTTAAGGGGTTTGTTCCAGTGGTATACAGACACATATTTAGTGAATTCTACTTCAATTTGTACTGAAGAAGAAAAATACTTTTCATTAATTTTTACTGCAAGATCAGCAAATTCGAGACCAGCTTTAAATTCACTAAATGCGCCACAAAGCAGTAATGCATGAGTGACAAAAACTTTGGCTGACTCTGCTGAAATACCTGATTTAAAGCTAAGCGCTAACCCGGCATAAGCCACTTCCAAAAATTCTTGTGGGCCAATAAGGTAGGAAGGCGTTTGCAAAGAATTTAAAATAGTTAATGCTAATAAATCAATTTCATTAGTCATCTCAGGTAAATTGATTAATGTTGAGATTGGCTGATCTTGGTAATGCTTGGTTATATCAAGATAGTTGAAACTTGATTGACGATATTGCGTTAAATCTACGCCAACAGCTTTTAATATTTTGATACCCAAATCCATGGCTTCTTGCATTTTGTTTTGGGCAATCAAAGACTGAACTTGAATATTAAAAATCGCTAACCTGTCTTTTGGCTCGTTGATATGTTGAGCTGCATCTTGGAAATTCTCGTTACCACGTTCATGCTCTTGCGTGAGATAAAAGGATTTGGCCATACCAAGGGCGATGTCATAGCTGACTTTGTATTGCGATTGCCAATGGTCTTTGTTTAGAAATGAATGCGCTTGTTCAAAATAATATAAAGCACTTAAATACGCGTTAGATTCAAATGCTTTTGACGCTGCCGCGATATTGGCTTGGATAAGTAATTCTTGTTGACCATTGCTGATAAAGTAATTGGCACCTAAGTTGAGGTGCTCAATATAATCAAAGATTTGTTCTTTTGTTTCATTTGATGAGTAACGGACAAGATAATAATTAGCAACCTGACAATGAATATGTTCTTTAGTCGTCAGGTTATCTTGTAAATAGGCCGCTTGTTGTATTCTATCGTGAGAGAATTTCAAGCCATCTAAATTGTTACTATTATCATAAGAAAATGCTGAAATAACGCCCTCATGAACCATCTCTTGAATCGCTTTTTCAAATGGCTTATCGGCTATTTTTAAGATATGTTGCAGTATATCGGTATTGGCGCTGGTACCTATACAAGCAGCAGCATGTAATATTTCTCTGTGTTCAAGCGGCAGGCGTTTTAACCTTTCAGTCATTAAATCTACAACGTTTTCTGTTACCGATAACGCATTGAGTTTGTGGTCATGCCATTGCCACTGATTATATTCATTACGGTAAAGAATTTTTTTGTCTTTTAGCGATTTGATAAATTCGCGGGTAAAAAATGGATTACCTGCTGTTTTGTCTAAAACAACTTTGGTGAGCTCTTTTGCCTGTTTTTCATTTATGTTTAAGGATTCACTAAGAAAATCTTTGATGGCTATCTTTTGTAATGGCTTTATTTCTAAATGGGTAAAAGGGAGCTTTGACAGTGATACGTCATCTAGTAACTTATTTAAGGCGTGAGTCGATAATAACTCATTATCACGATACGACATTATTATTAATAAGTTGTTGATTTCTTTATGGTCAATTAGCTGTTTTAAAATGGCAATAGTGGCAAAATCAGACCACTGTAAATCATCTAAAAATAACACTATAGTTCGCGATTGATTGGTTAATACGCGAAATAGGTTCATTATTGTTTGGTTAAATCGGTTTTGTGCTTCAGACGGCGGTAGCACTTTTACACTTGGTTGTTTGCCAATGATATATTCAAGCTCTGGAACAAGATCTAATGCGAGCTGAGCATTCTCTCCTAAAGCCAGTTTGATATCTTCACACCAGCGTTTTAAGCGAATTTCATTTTCACCTAAGATTTGCTCAACCATGTCGGTTAAAGCATTTGCAAGAGCAAAGTAGGCTTTATTCTTTTTATATTGTTCAAATTTACCACTAATAAAATAGGCTTGTTGCTCGATAACTGCCTGATACACTTCTTGCACTAAACGAGATTTACCGACACCTGAATAACCACTGACAACAAAAATTTCTTTTGTTTTCAATTTTGATGTTTTGGCGAATGAACCAAGTAACGCCATAATCTCATGTTCACGGCCGTAAAGTTTAGATGAAAACTCTATATGCTCTGAAAAATCATTAAGATCTAAGGGAAAGGTCGCAATAGCTTGTTGTTCTTGGTATTCCCGATAACAATGCTCAATATCGCTTAGTAAACCTTGTACGGAAATATACCGTTGCTCAGGGCTTTTGCTAAGCAACTTATTTATTATCAGCGATACTTGTTCCGGAACATTGGGATTAATATCATTAGCATTAGGTGCCTGTTTGGCAATATGCGAATGCACCAACTCCATTTCGTCACTTGATTCAAATGGGTAACGTAAGGTAAATAATTTATAAAGTGTTGCCCCTAATGAATATAAATCAGAACGCTGATCAACAGCTCGGTTAGTTCTACCGGTAGCTTCTGGCGATATTGTTGCTAGCTGTGATTTATCTAATTGCCCAATAGTGAGCTTTTTACTAATAATACTGACTTTGCTAATTAAACTAATATCAATGAGTTTTACGTTGTATTCAGTATCAATTAATATTTTTTCAGGGGTGATACTGCGTAATATAAATTTATTCTGATGAAGCTCAGCTGTCATTAAACACAAGTTTAAGGCAACTTTTAATTTAGCTAATATTGAGTGGGGTTTATCATTGATCCAGCTTGCGAGAGAAATGCTGGTTTTATTATAAGGTAAAACCACATAGCAAAAATTGCTGTCTTCGGTGATTTTAATTGGGCTTAATACATTGGCACTTTTTAAGTTTTGTTGAAGCTCAATAGTGGCTTTGAATTTTTCTGTTGTCAGTGAGTTATGATTTTTATTGAAACGTTTAATCAATACATAATTATTCTGTTCATCAAGCGCAGCATAAAGCTCAATTGATGAAGAAATAACTCCATGATTATTTAGTACTTTGTAATCCTTTAAGTGCATCATAGCTTTGTAAATTATCCAAATTATGCCGATCAATATGCGATAACAGTTTTTATCTGATTGTTATTTTCCCTGCAATCAAATTAAGCATACCGTAAACAAAATGACATTTGCAGCTTATTTATGCCGCTTGAGATTAAATATAATGATATTTTACCAAATATAAATTGATTTGGATCTGATGAATATACATAATTATTCAATAAAATGATCACTTCAACAGGAATTGAATACAGCGTAAGGTTCATTCTTAGAAGTTGTAATTTGTAGCATGACATAACTTCCAAGCTCGCGCAGAGTGACTAATTTCAATATTGTAAATGTTAAATAGATACTAAAGGGTTAGTATGGATGAAATGATGCATCAACTTATGAGGCGATCTTTAAATCTTTTTGTGCTTTTTTTAGGCATATTTTCTTCATTCGCTTCACTTGGTAATACACCAGAAAATAAATCTGAACAGGATATTGAAGTGATTCAGGTTTATGCACAAAAACGCGCTCAAGACATTAAAGATGTTTCTGTTGCGGTAACTGTTGTTGATGTCGAAACCGCCAATAAACTTCACCTTAAAGATACTACTCAACTTGCTGCGTTAGTACCGAATGTTAAGATGACCAATAACGCTGGCGAAGGTACTCCACCTGCGTTTAATATTCGTGGCGTTGGCATGATTGATTACAACACCTCAACCATTTCACCTATTGCAGTATATTCTGATGATATAGTCGGTGGCAGCGCAAATAACCTCTCTGTGAACCTGTTTGATTTAGCACAAGTAGAAGTATTGCGTGGACCGCAAGGTACTTTGTTTGGCAGAAATACTACAGGTGGTGCGGTTTTACTTCGTTCACAACAACCAACTGATGACCTGCATGGCTATGTAAAAGCAAGTATGGGCCAAAATGATCATACCAGTTTTGATGGCGCATTAAACTTACCGTTAACTGATGACACTGCTGTGCGTTTTGCTTATAACCGGGAAGATTATCAATTTTCAGTAAACAATTTAATGCCCGGCGCGCCTGATGGCGGACTAACACAGAATAACTTTCGCATGATTGTTAAATCTGACTTTGATGATGTTGTTGTCACGGCAAAAGTACATGCTGAAGATTGGTCAGGTAAACCTAAACCTATTGCGAGCCAAGGTGTTAATCGACTTGATGGTAGTGGCTTGCGATGTTCACCAAAAGATGTTGTTGCGTCAAAGTGTGCAGATAATTTTGGTGTTTTGGTTGGCGGTAATGATTTTTGGGATGTTAATGCTGATACGGCTGACAAAAAGCATGATACCGACAGTTGGGGCGCAAGTTTAAAAGTGGCATGGCAAATATCTGATGATATTAGCATGAACTTTATTAGTGGTTACAATGACCTAGAGCGCTTTCATTCTTGGGATTCTGATGGCCCAGGTAACTTTATTGAAGGCAGCATGGGGTTAGACAACCAGCTATTTAGCCAAGAAATAAACTTAGCTTATAAACGTGATGGCTTGTATTGGATCTCTGGAGTTTATTATCTGAATGAAGATATCAAACAAAACAATGATATTGATTTGTTTCGCGATTTTAGAGCCGTCCCTGAATTAGCTGCGATACCTGCACAGTTTTTTTATCGCAATAAATTAGAAAATGCTTCCGTAGCGCTCTATTCACAAATTGATTATCCGCTTAACGATAGCATGGTGGTTACGGCAGGCTTAAGATATACCGATGAAACCACTGATTATACTGCGATTGCCGATTTAGATGTTGTTCCAGCTTATATTCCTGAATTATGGAATTTAAACGGTAAAGTGGAAGACGACGAGCTTTCAGGGAAGTTAGCATTAAATCATAAAATTAAGCCAGGATTCAGTACTTATTATAGTTATTCGCGTGGTTATAAAAGTGGCGGCTACAATGCTGGCTATACCAGTACGCCTGAAGCAGCACTTGAATCAGAATATGCGCCTGAAACATTAGATGCGTTTGAAGTGGGTACAAGAGTAGAGTTTTGGCAGCGAGATGCAAATTTACATTTAGCAGCG
>Ga0070724_10001720_pt1 | contig 12725 bp, 12 predicted proteins | sample tdDd001_FD_67278 | JGI IMG/M metagenome (GOLD analysis project Ga0070724, IMG submission 67278) | Marine sediment microbial communities from the Atlantic coast under amendment with organic carbon and nitrate - tdDd00.1 | ecosystem: Environmental > Aquatic > Marine > Coastal > Sediment | place...
AATCAAAACAAAATCATAAAAGAAAAACATGATTTAAAGCAACTACTTTTATTAGCAAAACAAAGAGCCCATATAGAAGATGAAAATGTAGTTTATAAAAATATCGAAGATAAAACTATATATGGAGATAAAGAATTTTTAGTTTTATGTTTTAAAAACCTTTTAGATAATGCTGTTAAATACTCATTTGACAATAAAGTAATAGTAGATGCAAGTAATGGAATAGCTTTTGAAAATAAAGCAGATGAATTACCTGTAGATATCTCAAAAGATATAAAAAAATGGAAAATAGATAAAAACAAAAGACACAAAAGCTCAACAGGCTATGGCTTTGGATTGTTTATTATTAAAAATATTGTGTCAATTCATGGAATGAAGTTAGAATACTTTTATGATAAAGATAATTCAATAGTAAAACTAAGGATAGTATAAATGTTTTATATTTTAAAAGTCATAATTTCTGCCGTTTTAATCGTACTTATTAGTGAAGTAGCAAAAAGAAGCTCAATTCTAGGAAGTATATTAGCTTCTATTCCGATCGTATCTGTATTAGCTTTTATTTGGTTATATATTGATACGGGAAGTGTAGAAAAAATCACAAAGCTTTCATATTCTGTATTTTGGCTTGTTATTCCCTCACTAGTTTTATTTATATCATTGCCACTTTTTTTAAAGTATATAAATTTTTATGCAGGTCTATTTTTTTCGATAATTTTAACCGTAGTAGCCTATTATTTAATGATTATGATTCTTAGTAAGTTTGGAGTATCTTTATAATATGAAGAAAGTTTTACTTTATACTTTTTTGCTTTTTTCACTGTTTTCATCAGCAGATATAAAAATGCCATCAAACATGACTCATGTTCATACTCATACGAGTGATATTGGAGTAGAACATGTTCATGAACACTCTCATATAGAAGTATCAAACACTCTATTTATTGAAAAAATAGACTTTAAAGAAGTGATATCATCAAAAACTCTAAAGGTTGAAAATAAAGAAAACTTAAACTCAAAACTTATAATAAACTCAATCTTTCGTCCACCAATAGCTTAATTTTTTATCTTACAAACAAACCACTATTTTACAATTTTTTTAAGGACGAATATAAATGAAAAAACTATTTGTATTAGCTAGTATGCTAATTTTTACGTCATTTGCTTTTGCACACGGAATCTCAGAAGCAGATAAAGCTGCCATGTTAAATGGTAGTAATTTACAATACATTTGGCTTGGTGCCACACATATGTTAACAGGATATGACCACTTACTATTTTTATTTGGGGTTATTTTCTTTTTAACAAACACAAAAGACATCGTAAAGTTTGTGACAATATTTACTATTGGTCACTCAATTACACTTATTTTTGCAACATTCATGGGAATAAAAATCAACTACTACATTATTGATGCAGTAATTGCTCTAAGTGTTATTTATAAAGCCTTTGATAATGTCAGAGGATTCCAATCTTACTTTGGTATGAAAAAATCTCCAAGTATTTTAACTATGGTTTTAATCTTTGGACTAATTCATGGATTTGGATTATCAACAAGATTACAACAACTTCCTTTAGGTGATCAAAGCATGGATATGTTCCTAAGAATTGTTTCATTTAATGTTGGAGTTGAATTAGGACAAATTTTAGCTCTAATTGGGATGCTTATTGTATTAAATGGTTTAAGAAAATTAAAAGAGTTCAATAGATACAGCAAAATCTCAAACCACTTCTTAATGTTCTTAGGATTCTTACTTCTTCTAATGCAGCTTCATGGATATATCCATACTCAAAGTGCAGATGAATTAGAGTTCCCAAAGAAAACACATATGCATATCCATGAGGATATGGAAATTGAAAGAATGAATAAATACGAATTAAATTAAATAAATCAAAGGATATAAAATGAATAAAAAAATTAAAGCAATAGTAATTACATTACTTCTAACACTAGGGTTATCAAATCTTTACGCTGGAGCAGGACATTCACATATAGCAAGTCAACAAAAAGTTGAATCAAATGCATATAAAGCATTAGTTAAATATGTAAATGACGGGAAGTTAGCCAACTCTTGGAAAACTGTAAAAAGAGTATCAAGTAATAGAGTGGGAAAAGATTGGGAGATTGTATTTTTCAATGCTCAAATTGAAGATAAAAAGAAACAAAAACTTAGTTTTTATATGACTTCTTATGGAAAATTTAGAGGAGCGAATTATACAAAATAAATAAAAAGAGAGTTAACTCTCTTTTTATAATATTTAGTAGAATTTTTATTCAAGTTAATATTTCCTGCAAATGTAAATTCACTATTTAAACTTGAATACTTTGATGGATTTATTTCTAATTCTTTACCAAATTCATTAAGTTTATTTTGAAAAGATTCTTTTTCTTTATTAAATAAATATTTATATAAAATAGTTTCGTGTTGTTCACTATTATTTACATCTATAGTATCATTCTCTTACCTTATACTATTTATAATTATAATACTACTAGAACATTAAACCTATAATAAACTGCAAGTATGATGACAGCTTTACTTGTTAAAGTTCCTCTTACAATTTCAATTAAATATTTATATATTTAAACTCTTATGATAGATATATCTTTTAGAAGACTAGATTATTTGACTTATTATATTCTGCTTCCTATTACTCTTTTTTTTGGTGTATCTATTATAAAGTGTTGTTTGTAAATATCCTAAATTGAAATAGTAAGTTTAGGAGAGATAAGATGAAGAAAATCGCAAAGATAAGTTTAATTACAAGTTTGTCACTATGTGCACTTTCTGTAAATTCTTTTGCAGAAAATACATTACAAGATGCTTTTTCAAATGGAAAAATAAAAGGTGAAGTAAAGTCATACTATTTTGCACAAAAGTTTGATGGTAGTAAAGAAGATAGCTCAATTTGGGTTAATGGTGGAAATATAAATTATGTAACTGACGAGTTTTATGGGTTTAAGTTTGGGACTACATTCCAAACTTCTCATGTTGCAAGTATTGATGATAAAGATAGTGTAACTAAAAAGACTATGGATGCAAGTGGTTCAGTTTTATCTGAATCATATATAGATTATAAAATTAAAAATACTGAATTTAAACTTGGTAGACAATACGTAAAACTTCCATTAGTTTATGGTTCTGGTTCAAGGGTGATAAAAGAGTCTTTTGAAGCATATTTTGTAACAAATAAAAATATTCCAGATACTTTAATCTCTTTTGGTAAAGTAACAAAATACCAAAAAAGAACAGATTTAAATGGTAATGTTGGTAAGTTTGAAGATATAGGTGATAAAGGTTTATACTCATTATATGTGGAAAACAAATCAATTAAAAACCTAAAATTAAGAGCGCATTATACAGATACTAAAGATGAAGTCGCAGCTTTATATGCAGATGCAAAATATAAATTTGATTCAAAGTACAAACCATATTTAGCAGTACAATACTATGATACAAATTATGATAGTGCATCAAAAAAAGATAACTCTTTATATGGTGTAAAATCAGGATTTAAAATCTCTAAATTTGGATTATTTGCTGGATATACAAAAGCAGGTGGTAATGAAGGTGATGATAAAGTTTATAAAGGTATTGGTGGAAAGGTTGCAAGTTTCACAAGTACCGGAACAGTTAGTACACCAGCTTATGACGCTGGAACTAAAACATGGCAAGTAGGGTTAACTTATAAAATTGGAGATTTAAAATCTAAGCTAAGATATTCTCAGTTTGATAACCCTGCAAAAGGAAAAGATTTAAATCAAGCAAATTTAAATTTAGTATATAAATTCTCAAAAAATCTAAGAACTCATTTAGACTTTGCAATTTTAGATTATGAAGACAATACAAAAGATAGAACTGACTTAAGAACAAAACTTATTTACTCTTTCTAAAAGAAATCTTTTAAGCGCGATAAAGTAGAAGAATTAACTCTTCTACTTTAAACCTCAAAATCAAATTTTTACCTCTTTTGCAAGTTTCATGATAGACTTCTTTGTTACCATTTTTTATAATTAATGAAATGGAGATAATTATGAAAAAGCAATTAATTACAGGACTATTAAGTTTAGCAGTAGCAACAAATATCTTTGCAGATACTAAAACAAATCAAGATGAGTACTTTGTAAGTGTATTTGATTCTAGAGTGTATAAAGACCTATTCTCTACACCTGAAGTGAAAAGAATCTTTAGTGATAAGAATATGGTTCAACAATGGTTAAATGTTGAAATAGCTTTAGCAAAAGCACAAGCTGATTTAGGAATTATTCCAAAAAGTGCAGCAAAAGCTATTGAAGATGCAGCAAAAATTGAGAATATGGATTTTGATGCAATTAGAAAGAAAACAAACAAAGTTGGACGTGGAATCAAACCTCTTTTAGGTCAAATCAAAAAAGCTGGTAATACAGAGGTTAAACAGTACTTACACTTTGGTAGTACAACTCAAGATATTATGGATAGTGCAACTGTTTTACAAGTAAAACAAGCAAGTAGTGAGATTAAAAAAGAATTAGTTAATCTTACTTTAGTTGTGGCAACACTAGCCTCTAAACATAAAGGTACTGTAATGCTTGCTAGATCAAATGGTCAAGATGCAATCCCTACAACATTTGGACTTCACTTAACTACATATTTAATGGAGTTATATAGAAATGTACAAAGATTAGATGAAGCAACTTCAAGACTACAAGCTCAAATAGGAAGTACAGTAGGAACACTTGCACCTTTTTATGATAAAGGACTTGCTTTACAAAAGAAGTTTTCTGCTAATTTAGGATTAAAATCACCACTTGCTCCTTGGAATCCAAGTAGAGATAACTTTGCTGAGATTGTACAAACTTTAGGATTAATCAATGCAACATTAGGAAGATTGTCTTTAGATATTAATAACCTAAGTAGAACACAAATTGATGAGTTAAAAGAGGGTGAAGGAGGAGCTAGTAGTACAATGCCTCAAAAAAGAAATCCTAGAGCTTCAGAGTTTATGGGAGCCTTTTATAGAATGGCGAAAATGTACAATGCTGCTTCACTTGATATCATGAGTCATACAGATGCTAGACAAGGTTCACCTTGGATTTTAGAATGGTCTATTATTCCTGAATCATTTATGGTTACTGCTGCTTCTATAAATAGAGCTCAAAGAATGTTTGCTAAGCTAATTGTAAAAGAAGAAAATATGATTAAAAACTTCTCTGTTTCAAAAAACTATGCTTTATCTGAAGCATTAATGAATGCTTTAACAAAAGAGTTAGGAAGATCAAAAGCATATAAATTAGTAAAAACTGCTATTAAAAAAGCCCATAAAAATGATGGTTTAGCTGAAGTAATTAATAAAACACCTGAAATCAAAAAACACTTAAGTAAAAAACAAATTGAAGAGGTTTTAATTCCTTCAAATTATATAGGAAGTGCTCCAACTATTGTGGATAGAGCAGTTGCTAAAGTAAGAAGTGAACTAAAATAAAAGTAGATACTTTGTATCTGCTTTTTAAATGTGATAAAATTATATTATGAAAATATTATTACTTGAAGACAATGAAACTTTATCAAATGCCATATCAAAAAAGCTAAAGGCTTTAGGTTTTATTCTTGATTGTTTTTATGACGGTGAAGATGGACTTTATTCTTTGCAAACTAATGTTTATGATTTATTGATTTTAGATTTAGGTCTTCCAAGTATTGATGGTATTGATATAGTAAAAGAGCTTCGAGCTTCTCAAAAAGATATTCCAATTTTAATAATCTCAGCAAGAGACAAGTTAGACCAAAGAATCTTAGGACTTGATACTGGTGCTGATGATTATTTGTGTAAGCCTTTTGAACTTGATGAAGTAGTAGCACGTGTTCAAGCTTTACTTAGACGTAGTAAAAATCATATAAATCACAATATCACATATAACGATTTAGTTTTTGATACTCAAAGCCGAACACTTAAAAGAGGCGATGAATATATAGATTTAAGTAAAAGAGAACTTACAATCTTTGAACATCTTCTTTTAAATCAAAACTCCATTCTAAGTAAAGACACTATTGTTGAACATATCACTTCTATTGATGATGAGTTTAACCCAACGGCCGTTGAAACCTATATTTCAAGGCTTCGTAAAAAACTAGGAGACTCAATAAATCTAAAAACAGTTAGAGGTTTGGGTTATATATTAAGCTGATGAAAAACTCAACTATCCCTTCAATTCAATCCAAGTTAATAAAATGGCTTACTATTCCCCTTGCACTTTTTACTTTGGTTTTATTCTCAATTATCTATTATGTTTTATACACTCAGGTCAACTCTTTTTTTGATGACAGATTATTTGCAACTGCAAAAAGTATAGAGCAAAGTATAGGAGTTGAAAACTCAAAAGTTGTTGTTGATTTTCCTCGTTTTTCTATTGATTTACTCTCTTCAAATGATGAAGGTTTAGTTTATTATTCTGTTTTAGATGATGAAAACTCCCTTTTAATAGGACATAAATACCTATCTGATAAAAGAATATTAAAAAGAAAAACAAAACACTTTTTTAATACAAAGTTTGATGGAGAAAAACTAAGAGCAGTGATTTATAAATCTTCTATTTATAGTTCTGGTAAAAACTATAATGCGTATATTACAGTTGCTGAAACAAATGAAGAAAGAGATTTAAATATTGCTAAGATTCTATTTTTTCTAAGTATTATTATAGTTGTTGTGATTTTATTTACTTTAGTTATTAGCCTTTTTGCTGTAAAAAAAGGTCTAACTCCTTTGCATAAATTAGAGAAAATTATTAAAAAAAGAGATAAAAGAGATTTATCTGCTATTGAGTTTAATGCTCCAAGAGAGATAGAAGATGTATTAAATAGTATTAATATCTTACTTCAAAGAAGTAGGGATAATATTGATTATATTGAGCAGTTTAACTCTGATGTTTCCCATCAGTTAAGAACCCCTTTGGCTGAGTTAAAAGTGAAAATTGAAGAACATTATAATAAAGATGATAAAGAGTATATTTCTATGATGTCATTGATTAATTCAATGGGACATATAACAGAACAACTTCTTTTATATGCTAAAACAAATCCAAATACTATAAATATAAATAGATTTGAAAATATAAATCTAAATGCTTTTGTAAAAGAGTATTGTTTAAAAACTGCACCAAGAGTTTATACAAAAGGTTTTGAGTTTGCATTTATAGATATGGATGAGAGTGTTGATATAAATGCTGACAAAATACTACTAGAGAGTATGCTTGATAATATTGTAAACAATGCTTTATATTATGCTGTGGATGAGTTAAATAATCCTATGGGAACAATCTCTATTGGTTTAGAAAAAAAACAGAACCATATAAATTTATATGTGAAAGATGAAGGAAATGGATTAGAAGAAGAACACCTAAAAAATATCTTTAAAAGAGCCTATAGAGTTGATACAAAAACAAAAGGAACAGGTTTAGGTCTTAGTATAGTAAAACAAATAGCTCTTTTACATAAAGCAAAAGTAAAAGCTACTAATGATGAAGGTTTAAAAATAAGTATTAGTTTTTTAGCAGATGATTGTATTTCTTAAAAATATTATATGATTCTAAAACTAACCTATTTGCATGTCTTTGCCCCAACCAAATATACCCTATTCTGTGTTGTTTTAACTTATTTTGCACTTCTTTTTTTGCAAGAGTTTTACTAAAAGCTTTACTTAGAATTTCATATTTATTTGGGTGTTTTTGTACAAAGCTTGTAGGTACTGCAAAACCTCTCATTGAACCATGTAAAAAAGGCATTTTTATCTTATCAGTTCTTAATATTTCAAATAAAGTTTCTGCATCCCATCTTTTTGTTCTCTCCGTTGTATTAACAACGATTGCTTTTAATTTTTCTCTATAGTTTTCACTTCCTTGTGCAGGAACTACTATAAAGTCAACTTCTTCTTTTAACAAGGATTGTCTTACTTCTTCTCCTCCTGAATAAGTTTTTAAAATTAGACTATTTTTAGGAATATTATATTTTTTTAAAACTAGTTGTAATAATAAATGACCACTAGAATTTTTATTAACACCAGCTTTAATTTTATAAGGATTTTTTTTAATTTTATTAAGAATATCATGAAGATTATTTATACGGGAGTCTTTTCTTACAGCAAATAAATCATAATCAAACCATTGAAGATTTATAATTGAAAAGTCATGGATTTTAAAGTTTGCATTTTTTGTAAGTATATTACTTGCTAAATAAGGAACAAAAGTAGAAGCAAATATAGTATAACCATCATCTTTTGTTAATACATAATTAGAAGCATACAATGAAGCCTCTCCTGGCATATTAACAATATTTACCTCTTGATTTAATTGTTCTTCTAAAAAAGGTTTCATTATTTTTGCCATTTCATATGTGGCACCACCTTTGCTAAAACCAACAACAATATTCAAAGGTTTATTAGGATAGTCTGCAAATAAAGTGTAAACAAATAAAAAATAAATAAGTAAAATTTTTATCATGATAAACTTCTTTTTTTTTATTTTATCAAAGAAAGCTATCATGAAACTTACAATTTAGAGTTAAGTAAAAATAGATAAGAACAAATGTTCTAAATAAGATTTTCTTGCCCTATTCTATAGGATAAAAATTCATAAAAATAGTTTACACTGATACTAAAGTACATAAAATATATTAAATTATATGATTTAAACATCTGTAGAGAGAATAAAGTACGTTGAGTTATGTAATTTAAAAACCTTACTTTTGGAATATGATCCAAAAATTACAGCTTGTTGAACTTTGGTATATTAGAGTCGTCATTTATTAAAAAAATAATCAAAACATTTTATTTAATTATTAACTATATTTAGATATAAGATATACATATTAATTATAATAATATTTTATTATAAATAGTTAGACAACGTATAGAAAAGGCTTATATACAATGAATAATAATCTTGAAAAATACAAAAAAGATTTAGAAAAACTAATTGCCAAAGGAAAGAAGCTTAATATGGCTATGCAATATGAATGCTATCCAAATGATATAGATGAAGATGCTAAAAAAGATGAGAAATTTGCAAAAATAATAAAATCACTTCCAATATTTAATGACGAATACCAATCTTGGTACTCAGAAGCAAAGGTTTTAATAAAACAATTACTTCCCGATAGATTTGATGATTTTATTCGTCATTATCAAAAGCCAAAACAAAGAAAAGAAATTAGTTATGAAAACTATCGAATTGAAGATTATCTTCAAGGTTTAATAATTACCAGTGGATATGAAAAAAGAAAAGTTGTAGGTCCCGATGGAGCTATCCCTCATTTTAAACAACAACAAGCAATTCTTAATGCAGTATCTGCACGTTTTGAAAGTACACTATTTGATATTAAGCAACTAGTTCAAGCTGATCTTTTTGACTCAGAACTTGATACTGCACGAGAATTAATTAAACATGGTTTCTTGCGTGGAGCAGGTGCTATTTCTGGTGTTGTTCTTGAAAAACATCTTGCACAAGTTGCAGTTAATCATAATATTAAAACTCGTAAAAAAAATCCTACTATTAATGATTTCAATGAATTACTAAAAAATGAAGGTATTTTAGATGTTCCACCTTGGAGACAAATACAAAGACTGGGTGATATTCGTAATCTTTGTGACCATAATAAAGACAGAGAACCAACTAAAGAAGAAGTTGAAGAACTCGTTGATGGAGTGGAAAAATTCACAAAAACACTATTTTAGATAGTCTAACAAAACCTTGAAGAGAAATAGTAGCCCCAGAGTTAATAACTATTTCTTAAGTCAAACGTTAGGTATTAAAGGAGAAAAATATATGTTTAATAATGAACCATCTGAATTTGGAGAAGTTTCATTTAAAATTAATAGAAAACCAATTTCCTCGCAGTCTAAATCTTATCGTAAAGAAGAGTTTAAAGAATATGTTCGTGAAATTATAAAATCTTCAACTTATCTTTTTTCTGGTGATGTTCAAGTTGATATAATTTGGCATATTCACGAAGAAAATCGTTATGAGGAAAGTTCAGCAATAGATACAGATAATATAATTAAACCATTACTTGATGCAATTTCTGGTCCTAAAGGTTTATTAATTGATGACACTCAAGTACAATCTGTAAGTTGTCATTGGCTTGATAATTATGAAAAAGACAATGAATACTTAGAGGTAACTATTAAATCATTACCTGATGATTTTATTTTAAAAAAAGATTTATTATTTATTGAATATTCTAATCACTTGTGTTTACCTTTTAAAAGGAATTGGGAAAAAGAATTTCAGAAGACTATTGTTTATCATTGGGAAACTATGATTAATATGAGAGATGAACTAATTGAAAAGGGAATATCATATTATGAGGCTAAAAGTGTAATGCCTATTCAACGAGTATTCCATAAATCAAAACTTACAGATTTTGAAGTTGTTAGTTTAGATGAAATAAAAATACGAATAGAAGAAACCTAATAAAAAATTAAAAGGAAAAATTTGGATCACTTAAGACAAGAATCTATTGATTGGGCAATTACACATATTAGACGTTATGGAGATACAGATATATTCCCTGTTCCTTTTGAGTATGAAGCTATAAAACATTCTTGGGATAATTTAAAAAAATCAATCTCTGAAATTGATATTGCTGAATATGAAGGTCGTCCTTTTAGAAGAATACTAGTACCTAAACAAAGTGGGGGATATCGTGTAGCTATTCAGCTAGACCCTATTGATACAATTATATATACAGCATTAGCATATGAAGCTTCATTATTAATTGAAAAATCTAGAATACCTATTGAAAAAAAAGTTGCTTGTTCCTATAGAGTAGAATTAGGAGCAAAAGGAGAGCTTTTTCGTAAAAATAATGGCTGGGATGATTTTCATAGCAAATCACAAGAATTAGCTCAAGATGGAAAATTTAATATAGTTTTAACAGCTGATATTGCAGACTTCTTCAATCAGCTTGGACATCATCGAATAAGGAATTCTCTTGAACATGTTGATGTAGAAAAAGATAGAGCAAAAAATATTGAAAATTTATTAATGAACTTTACTCGTGGGCAATCTCAGGGAATACCAATAGGACCTAGTGCGTCTATAATCTTTTCAGAAGCTTGTCTAAGTGATGTAGATAATTTTTTATTGAGAAAAGGTTATGTACATACTAGGTATGTAGATGACTTTCGTATTTTCTGTATAAATAGGGAGCAAGCACATAAAGCACTACACGATCTTACAGAATATCTATACACCTCACATAGACTATCTTTACAAACCCATAAAACTAAATTATTTGAAGTGGAAAAATTTATTTCTGAGGAATTGATTGATCCTGAGGAACTTGAAAGTAAAACTCAAGAGGAGAAACTTGAGGCATTAAAGGAATTTTTTAGTAATTATCAAGAAAATGAGTCAGATGAAGATATTGCTGAAATTGTTCGTGATAATCTAGTAGAACTTTTCCAAGCATGTTTGGATCAAAATCCAATACACTTAGGTACAGCAAAATATTTATTAAGAAGAGCAACAACTTTACGTACTGGATTATTAAGAGAAACAGTACTGAATAATATAGATAAACTAGCACCAACTATGAGAGAAGTAGTACAGTATATTATTAAAACGACTTCAGGCCCATATGCAAAGGAAATTGGTAACAAATTCATCAAGGGATGCTCAGAAACAGATTATGAATTTTTAGAATATGTTCAATCATGGCAATTAGAATTATTATTGTCCAAGATGTCTAATTCTATGGAAAAAAACATTATTGAACTATGTGATAAATATAAAGAAAACTTAGGTCAAAGACCATATGCATTACTTGCACGAAAAAATGGCTACAACGATTGGGTAAGAGAACAAAAAGAAACTTGGCTTAATAATTCACCTTGGGATAGGAGAGCAATTATCTGGTCTGCAAGAGCATTATCGACTGATGAAATGAATTATTGGCTTAAAAGAGTTCAAAATGCAGGAGATATTTTAGATAAAGCAATTGCAGAGTCAGTTCTAAATACTACGAACTCCTAATTAAAATGACTAAGAAAATTTAGGAGGAGGATAAGGAAATATCTACAAAAATAATGAGTTTGTAAATATCACATAAAGATATACAAAAGTTCGAATATTAATATCTTTAAATTACTTTATCCCTCAAGTTCGTCGTTCCACAACCTCTTACTTCTGGCGCAGTTTTTACTAATGAAAAGCTTTTCTCAAAAAGAGTTGGATTTTGGAACATGCTCCAAAAAGAACAGGTTGTTAAACTTGTTTTTATTACTTATCTTTGTACCGATTTTTTTACTCAAAGTATTTGTGATATTGAAATATATAATATTTATATATTATTTAATTATCTAAGGACATCTTGCATATAATGTATTCTTAATAAATAGTTAGATGAGAATAGATAAAAGGAATTAAATGGGTTTTGGTAGCTATTGGAATTATTATAATAAAGAATACACATGGAATTGTGAAAATAGAAATGTAAACTTAGAATATACTCGTTCTAAATTTTTAGGCATTGGTATGTCGGAAGAAGAAGCAGAAAAGTATATTAGATCAGGATATATTTGCTTAGAACATGTTGATGTTGTTGTTGATAGATTTTATGGTGGACTTTTAATGTCAACTGACTTTAGAACTAGATTTCCACTAAATAATTTTAATTTAAAGAATACACATTTTAAGAAAAACATTTGGGTAAAAAAAGCAAAGTCAATTGATGATGTAAAAAATATTGTTGATA
>Ga0070724_10001724_pt1 | contig 12715 bp, 10 predicted proteins | sample tdDd001_FD_67278 | JGI IMG/M metagenome (GOLD analysis project Ga0070724, IMG submission 67278) | Marine sediment microbial communities from the Atlantic coast under amendment with organic carbon and nitrate - tdDd00.1 | ecosystem: Environmental > Aquatic > Marine > Coastal > Sediment | place...
TCTCTTGTGATAATGTAATATTTTTAAATCTAGGCAAAGATAAATATTTTATTACAGATGCAAGATACACAATTGAAGCAAAAGAGTATGCAAAAGATTGCGAAGTTATTGAATCTTCAAATTTAGTAGAAAGTGCCAAAGAGATTTTAAAGAAAAACAAAATTAAAAAGATTGTTTTTGACCCAAATGATTTTAAATACTCTACATTTATAAAATTAACAAGTGACTTAAAAACACAGTTTATTGAAAAACCTAACTTTTCACAAGATAAAAGAATCATTAAAAGTGATGAAGAGATAGAACTACTTTCAAAAGCAGCAAAACTTGGAAAAAAAGGTTTTAAAGAGTTTGCTAAATATATTAGAAAAAATGGTTTTAAACAAACTGAACAACATTTATATTTTAAAGCTTATGAAAAAATGTCTCAAATGGGAAAACTAGATACTAGTTTTGATCCAATTGTTGCTATAAATACAAATGCTGCTAAACCCCATGCACTACCAACTTCTAAAAAGTTAAAGTTAAATGATTTACTTTTAGTTGATGCAGGAGTAAAATATAAAAGATACTGTTCAGACAGAACATGCACTAGTGCTGTAAACTTTGAAAATTTCTCATTCAAAAGAGAGCAAAAATTTAAAAATAAAAAACATCAAAAGATTTATGACATAGTTTATAAAGCTCAATTAAATGCTATTGAAAATGCAAGAGCTGGTATGAAAGCTAAAGAGATTGATTATCTAACAAGATCTATTATTGAAAAAGCTGGTTATGGTAAATATTTTGTTCATTCAACTGGTCATGGTGTTGGTCTAGATATTCATGAACTTCCTTTTGTAAATAGTAGGTCAGATATTATTATTGAAGATAATATGGTATTTACAATTGAGCCAGGTATTTATTTACCAAATGAGTTTGGAATTAGAATTGAAGATACTGTTGTTATGAAAAATGGAAAAGCTGTAATTCTGTAAATTTTATAAATAAGTACTTTAATTAGATTTAAATTTAAAATGAAAAAGAGAGAAATTTGAAAAAAAAATTAAGAGAAGATTTAACACTTTTTAAAACTCACAATTTTCCATACATAAACCCTAAAAAATCATATAAAAAACATTATGTAACTATTGGTATTGGGGGAAATATTGGAGATGTAAAAAAAACTTTTGATAAGTTATTCTTATCTTTAAGTAAAGATACAAGATTTGATATTATTATAACTAGTCCCCTACTTCAAAATCCTCCCTTTGGATATTTGGAGCAAAATGACTTTTTAAATGGTATAATTGCCCTTAAAACTAATCTTGCCCCTAACGAGTTTCTTAAAAACATGCAAAGATTAGAAAATAGATTTGGAAGAAAACGATCCTTTCAAGATGCTCCTAGAACTCTGGATATAGATATTATATTTTTTGATAAGAAAAAAATAAATACAGAACACCTTATTATCCCTCATAAAGGCTGGGCAAATAGAGAATCAGTGATTATTCCTTTAAAATATATGAATAAATTATAAAACGTGAACTTAAAAAGGTAAATAAAAATGAAAAAAAAAGTAGTTGTTGGTATGTCAGGTGGTGTTGACTCTTCTGTTACAGCATTACTATTAAAACAACAAGGCTATGAAGTAGTAGGCCTATTTATGAGAAACTGGGAGTATGGAATCAAAGGAAGCCAATGTCCTAATAGAATAGAGTTTGAAGATGCAAAAAAAGTTGGTGAACTTATTGGCATTGAAGTAAAAGGAAAAGACTTTGTTGCAGAATATAGAGATAAAGTATTTGATGTATTCTTAGAAGGTTTAAAAAAAGGTCTTACTCCTAATCCTGATATTTTATGTAATAGAGAAATTAAATTTAATGTATTTTTAAATGAAGCAAAGCAAATGGGTGCTGATTTTATTGCTATGGGACATTATGCAAAAATAGGTAAATATAAAGACCATTTTGTACTTGATACTCCAAAAGATAGTTCAAAAGATCAAAGTTATTTCTTACATGCACTAACTAGTGAACAACTTTCACATGCTATGTTCCCACTTGGTGATTTAACAAAAACAGAAGTTAGAGAAATAGCAAGAGAGCATAACTTACCTGTAAGTGATAAAAAAGATAGTACTGGTATTTGTTTTATTGGAAATCAAAGATTTGATGATTTTATTACACAACACCTAAAAGCTATTCCAGGTGATATGATAGATGAAAATGGAAAAGTTTTAGGAAAACACAAAGGTCTTATTTGCTACACATTAGGTCAAAGAAAAGGTATTGGTCTTGGTGGTATCAAAGGGCTTGAAGGTGAAAATAATACACACAAATCATGGTATGCAGCAAAGAAAAATATTGAAGATAATACATTAACAGTTGTGCAAGATACTAATCATCCATTACTAATGAGTGAACATACTGAAGCTTCTCATATGCACTGGGTATTAGAGGAGTCTCCAAAGGTTGGTGATAAACTAATGGCTCAAGTAAGATATAGACAGCAAAAACAAGCTTGTACTGTTGTGGAAGCAAGCGAAGATAAAGTTTTAGTTAAATTTGATAAACCTCAAAGAGCTGTAACATTAGGACAAAGTCTTGTATTATACGATGGTGACTATTGTCTTGGTGGTGGATTTATAAGTAATTACTATTAATTACTAACACCTAAGTGCACAAAAAAATATTGGGTATTTACTTAAAATACCCAGTAATACTAATAAACTACAATACCTTAAATTTGATTTACTTATAATTTTCTTTCTTTATTAAAACAAAAAGCATTAAAATGATATAATCATTTCTTCTACTAATTCAATATAAAAATTAGAGATTAGATACGGAAAAAGCTATCCTTTCAAGATATGCCTAAACCCTGAATATATACATTTTTTAAATAAAAAATAAATACTAAAACTTATTATTCATTATAAAAACTGGGCAAATAGAGAGTCTGCGCTTATTCCTTTAAAAGGATAAAATATGCAAAAAAAAGTAATGGTAGGTATGAGTGGGGGAATTGATTCTTCTGTTACTGCTTACATGCTACAAAATGAAGGTTATGAAGTTGAAGGCGTTTACTTAAAGCTTCATAATAGAACTGATGGTTATCACGAAAAAAACTTAGAGTTTATAGAAGACGTAGCAAAGTTCTTAAATATTAAATATCATATATTAGATTTAACTGATAAATTCTCAACTGAAGTATATGACTACTTTGTAGATTCATATTTAGAAGGTACAACTCCAAATCCATGTGTTAAATGTAATAAACAAATTAAATTTGGCGCAATGTTAGAGTTCGCTAAAAGCCATGGAGCAGATTTCTTAGCTACTGGTCATTATGCTAAAACTGATGGTAAGTTTTTCTATGAAGCAGATGATAAATCTAAAGATCAAAGTTATTTCTTATCTCAAGTAAGTCCTGATGCACTTCCTTATATGATGTTTCCATTAAGTACCTATAAAAAAGAAGATATTATCAAACTTGGTGCCCAGCTTGATGTAGCATACAAAAAAATTACCCAAAAAAGTGAGTCTCAAGAGATCTGTTTTGTAGAAACAGTATATACAGATGTTGTGAAAAAACATGCAAATATTGATCTACCAGGTAAAGTACTTGATGAAAATGGAAATATTGTAGGTGAACATAAAGGCTATGCTCACTATACAATTGGGAAAAGAAGAGGATTTACAGTTCATGGAGCACATGAGCCACACTTTGTAACAAAACTAAATCCAAAAGATAATACGATTACTGTAGGTAAAAAAGCAGCCTTAGAGATCAATGAAGTTACTGCTAACAACTTAAATATGTTTATTGATGAAACTCAGTTTACTTGTACTGTTAAACTAAGATATAGATCTGTTTCAAATACTTGTAAAGTTACAATTGAAAATGGTAATGCATGTATTAAATTAGAAGAGCCTGCCTTTGGAGTAGCTTCTGGTCAACTTGCAGTATTCTATGATGGACAAAAAGTTATTGGTTCAGGATGGATAGAAGCAACAAAATAATTTAGGAGAAACTCCTAAATTATTTCATATTAAAATGAGTAAGCTAAAGTTGCACTAATTGAATTAAAGTCAGAGTTACTTGAACCATCTAAATCATAATCAACATATAGTAAAGATAATCCTAAACTATCTGTAATAGAGTACCCTGCAGTTAAGTTTAACTCAGTCTCTTCCGAATTTGCTCCAAACTCTGTTTGACCATATAATGCACCTAAATCAATACCTGCAACAGAATAACCTAAAGAAGCATAGTATGATTCAGCTTTTGCAGAATAAGTGTTTGCACCTTCATCAAATGGTGAAATATTATCTCCATAAGCTGAAATACTTCCTGCACCTACATCATCACCAGCTTTAATATAACCTGCTGCTAATGATAAACCAGCTAATGTTGTACTTAATTCAACATGTCCAATAGAACCATCTTTTTGAGTATCTTCACTTGAAGCTGCATAATGAGCTACAGCTCCAAAAGCATCACTATTATAGCTAGCTTTTAAACCATAAAAATTAGCTACATCAGGTGCAGAATAGTAGTATGGGTTTAACTCAACATTAGAAATACCAGAATATTTTACGTCTAATACATAAGCTCCATCTTTTGTAACTTCATCAAATGCATTAATTTCATCTTCATCTGCTGCTGCTTGTTCGTTTACATAACCAGCAACTATTGTAGTATCTGGAACAGAAGTAATTGCTGCAACAACAGCTTCATTGTAATCACCTAACCATTCTAAATCTATTGCTTGTCTACCAACTGATAATGAGAATCCATCAACTGCATATTTAACATATGCTTCAGTCATAATAGCGTTTTCTGCTAAATTACTATCATCAAATGCATGTCCAGCAATAAAAGATGTTTTCACTGATAAGTTTTTATAAGATGCAGTTTCATAACTTAATGAAAATGTTGCAAATGCATCATCTGAATCTGCTGTTCCACCTTTTGCATCTTTATCAATTCCATATAGTGTTGCCCCACCTGATACAGTTCCTGACTTGAAAGCCTCATCAATAGTACTTGCCCCAAAAGCCATTGAAGAAGATAATAGTAATCCGCATGTTAATAAACTTAATTTTTTACCCGTTAGGTTAATCATTTTTTTTCCTTGTAATAATATTTCTCAAATATAATCGCGCTATATATTCGAATAGAGAACTCAGAAATTATACATATATTTGTAGTTTTTTTAATATATTTTATGTATAAAATATATACATCTTATACATATTATAGATTATATATTTTTAATAACTAACCATTAAGTACATTTTAGATAAAATCGCAAAATACTAACAATCATTTAAGGAAAATTTTATGTCAACATTTAAACTTTTTAGTGGTTCAGCTAACCCTGAATTTGCAGCAAAAGTTGGAGAGTATTTAGGTATTAAAGTATCTGATGCAACTTTAAACAAATTTAGTGATGGTGAAATCTCTGTTCAAATTACAGAAAGTGTTAGAGGACAAGATGTATTTATCATTCAACCAACATGTGCTCCTGCAAATGATAACTTAATGGAGTTATTAATCATGGTAGATGCACTTAAAAGATCAAGTGCTAAGTCTATTTCTGCAGTTGTTCCTTATTACGGATATGCAAGACAAGATAGAAAAGCAGCTCCTAGAGTTCCAATCTCTGCAAAATTAACTGCTGATTTATTAGAAGCAGCAGGTATTACAAGAGTTGTTACTATTGATTTACACGCAGCACAAATTCAAGGTTTCTTTAATATTCCAGCTGATAACTTATTTGGTTCTATTTTATTTGTTGATTATATTAAACAAAAGAACTTTGCAAACCCTATTATTGCTTCTCCAGATATTGGTGGTGTTGCAAGAGCTAGATCATATGCTGATAAACTTGGTTATGACTTAGTAATCGTTGATAAAAAAAGAGAAAAAGCAAATGTTGCTGAAGTTATGAATATCATTGGTGATGTTGAAGGTAAAGATGTTATTTTAGTTGATGATATGGTTGATACAGCTGGTACTTTAGTAAAAGCTGCTGAAGTATTAAAGAAAAAAGGTGCTACATCTGTAATGGCATGTTGTACTCATGGTGTATTATCAGGACCTGCTTACGACAGAATTGCTAGTGGTTCTTTAGATGAACTAGTAGTTTCAGACACAATTCCTACACGAAAAGACGCTAAAAACCTTACTGTTTTATCAGCTTCTGTTATGATTGGAGAAACTATTAGAAGAATTCATAATAATGAGTCTGTTAATTCAATTTTTATTGCATAAAAATTTTTTTTAGTTTGATTAATTAATAATAAAACAATAGATTTTCTGATAGAATAGAAACAAAATCAAATAAGGGGACTAAAAATGAAAAAAATAATTTTATCAACAGTAGCATGTGCTACAATGTTATTAGCTGCAAATAATGACTATAAATATGAAATCACACCAATGTTTACTACTGCAATATCTGAAAGTAACACAAATATGGATGGTTCACATGCATTAGGACTTGCTTTAGGATTTAATCAATCAGAAGATTCTATGTTTGATCAATTAGAAATTGGTTTTATGAGAGGAATCACTAATTTAACTGATGTAGGAGATGAGCATGCTTCTAGAATTTTTGCTAACTGGATTAAAGAATATCCATTAAGTTCTAACTATACATTATATGGCTTAGTAGGTGCAGGTGTTGAATTATTTAATAGTGGTTTTGACGATAACGAAGACGGTTTATTTGGTAACTATGGTGCTGGTTTAAAAATTAGAATCTATGATGATATCAATATGAAAGTTGATTTAAGACATGCTATTGAAACAGATAGAGGAGATAACACACTATTATATAATATAGGTCTTGCTATCCCATTTGGAAAAATATCTAAACCTGCACCAGCAGTTGTTCCTGCACCAGTTGTAGAAACACCAAAAGATTCAGATAACGATGGTGTTATTGATGCAAATGACAAGTGTCCAAACTCAGTTCCTAATGCAGTTGTAAATGCAATGGGTTGTGAAATGGATGACGACAAAGACGGTGTTGTAAATAGATTAGACCAATGTCCTAATACAATTTCAGGTGCAAAAGTTGATACTGTGGGTTGTATGACTTTAGTTGACTTAAACATTAACTTTGATACAAACTCTGCAAATATCAAACCATCTTACAACTCTAAAATTGTTGAATTTGCAAATGTTATGAAAAACAATACAAAATTAAAAGCTACAATCGAAGCTCACACTGATTCAGTTGGTTCTGCAAAATATAACCAAAAATTATCAGAAAAAAGAGCTGCATCTACTGTTGAAGCATTAAAAGCTTTAAACGTTGATGGTTCAAGATTAAATGCTGTAGGTTACGGTGAGTCTAAACCAGTTGCTACTAACAAAACAAAAGAAGGTAGAGCTGAAAATAGAAGAGTTACTGCAGTAATTAACAAATAATATTTCTTAAAAAGACTAGGATTTCTTCCCTAGTCTTAAAAATTTCTTATAACTTATTTCTAAACTTTTAAATAATAACTATAAATACCTTTTCTTATGTTATAATTGTTTAAATTATGCATAAAGGAAAAACGATGAAAAAATTACTACTAGCTAGTGCACTATGTGCATCGTTATTGACTGCAGGCGATGTTGATTATAAGTATGAAATTACTCCAATGGTTGGAGGTGCTTATAATGAAGGTAATACAGATTTAAAAAGAAACTTCTTAAATGGTGGAATTAGTTTAGGAATTAATCAAGAGAACTCTTTTTACGATCAATTTGAAATTGGATTATTAAAATCAGTAGAAGATGTAAAATATGATAATGCAGGAGGAGTTGATACTACTGTAACAAGAATTTTTACAAACATTGTAAAAAACTACCCAATAACAACTGACACATCATTATATGGTTTAGTTGGACTTGGATATGAAATTTTTGATAATGAACTTCTTGGAAATGAAGATAGTCCTTTTGTAAATTATGGTGTAGGTATTAGATATAAAGTAGCTGAAGAGTTCCATTTAAAATTTGATCTAAGACATACTATTGAAACTGATCATGGTGATAATTCACTATTATATACACTAGGATTTGCTTTCCCATTTGGAAAGGTTGCAAAAGCTGCACCAATTGTAGAAAGACCTAAAATTGAAAGAATCAAACCAGTTCCAATTGCTCCAAAAGATTCTGATGGAGATGGAGTTGTTGATGCGAAAGATGACTGTCCTGATACTATGACAGGAGCAGAAGTTAATAAATCTGGTTGTATAACACTTGTAGATTTAAAAATCAATTTTGATTTTGACAAATCTGATATAAAAGATGTTTATTCATCAAGAATTGAAGAGTTTGCAAAAGTTATGAAAAAATACAAAAACTTAACAGCAACAATTGAAGCTCATACAGACTGGGTTGGAACAGATGCTTATAATCAAAAGCTTTCTGAGAGAAGAGCAGCTTCAGCAGTTAAAGCCTTAAATGATTTAGGAATTAAAGATTCTAGACTTACTTCTGTAGGTTATGGAGAAACAAGACCTATAGCTTCGAACGAAACAGATGAAGGTAGAGCAGAAAATAGAAGAGTTACTGCTGTAATAGATAGATAATAAATATTTCTACTATAAGATTAGGTAAAATATACCTAATCTTATTCCAAATTCCCTATAAATTTTCCAAATCCAATATATTTAACCTAATATTTAACCTAAAATCCTAAAAAATTAGTTATAATTTAGAAAATTATTTATTAAGGATAACAGATGAAAAAGCTTATTTTAGCTTCTGCACTATGTACCTCTTTAGTTTTTGCAGCGAGTAATCCAAGTAATCAATATAGTTATGAAGTTACACCATTTGCTGCTGGTATTTTAAGTGATAGCAAAGTAGACTTATCAGATGACAATTACTTTAATGGTGGTATTGCTGTAGCAAAAAACCTTGATGATTCAATTATTGACCAAATTGAACTTGGATTTATGAGAAGTCAAAGTACTGAGTATAAAACTGGTGGAAACACAAACATGAACAGACTTTTCTTAAATGCTATCAAAAAATATGGATTAAGTGAAAGATGGTCAGCATATGGTCTTGCTGGTTTAGGAAATCAAGATGTTTCTCAAGAGGCAGGAGATAATGAAGATTCAATGTTCTTTAACTGGGGTATTGGTTTAAAATATGATATTCCATATTATGGAATTGCACTAAAAGGTGATGTAAGACACTTATTATCATTTAAAAATACTAGAAATGATGTGATGTATACACTAGGTATTGCAATGCCATTAGGTAAAAAATACAATGAAAAAATTGCTCCTAAAGTTCCTGTTGTAACAGAAGAAAAAATTGCACCTAAAGTTCCTGTTGTTGATGGTGATGATGATAATGATGGAGTATTAAACTCAAAAGATTTATGTCCTAATACACTTCCAGGAGTAGTTGTAGATAAAAATGGTTGTGAAGTTGATGATGATAATGATGGAGTTGTAAATAGACTTGATAAATGTCCAGGAACATCACCAGGAGTTAAAGTAAATGCGGAGGGATGTGTTGCGACTATTGATTTAAAAGTTAACTTCGATACAAATTCATCTGAAATTAAAGGAAGATATAATTCAATTATTACAGAATTTGCAAATATCTTAAAAGAGAACAAAAATGCGAATGCAACAATTGAAGCACATACAGATTCAAGAGGTAGTGATTCATATAATGAGAGTTTATCTCAAAGAAGAGCTGATTCTGCTGTTAAAGCTTTAGAGGAGCAAGGAATTGATTCTTCTAGATTAAAAGCTATTGGTTATGGAGAAACTCAACCTATTGCTACAAATGCAACTTCAGAAGGAAGAGCACAAAATAGAAGAGTTACTGGTTTAATCAACCAATAATTACTTATAAATTTAGGCAATTTTTGCCTAAATTTAACTACAAAACGTCTTATAATTTTCATAAAAAAACAATTTAACTAAAACCTTACAAAACTTTAGATATAATCGCGACTATATAGAATAAAATATTAGGATTAACCTTGCAAGAAAATATTAGAAATTTTAGTATTATTGCTCACATTGACCATGGTAAATCTACATTAGCGGATAGAATCATCCAAGAATGTGGTGCTGTATCAGATAGAGAGATGTCTTCTCAAGTAATGGACACTATGGATATTGAACAAGAGCGTGGTATTACAATTAAAGCTCAAAGTGTAAGACTTGACTATGAAAAAGATGGACAGAAATATGTTCTAAACCTTATTGACACTCCTGGTCACGTTGACTTTTCATATGAAGTATCAAGATCTTTAGCTTCATCTGAAGGTGCACTTTTAATCGTAGATTCAACACAAGGTGTTGAAGCACAAACTATTGCAAATGTATATATTGCACTTGATAATGATTTAGAACTTTTACCAGTTGTAAATAAAATCGACTTACCATCAGCAGATCCTGATAGAGTATTAGAAGAAACAGAAGAAGCAATCGGACTTGACTGTACTGAAAACAATCTAATCTCTGCAAAAACTGGTCTTGGAGTTAAAGATTTAATTGATTCAATTGTAGATAGAGTACCTGCACCAACGGGTGATGAAAGTGCTCCTACAAAAGCTTTAATTTATGATTCATGGTTTGATAACTACTTAGGTGCATTAGCACTTGTAAGAGTATATGATGGTTCAATCAAAAAGGGTCAAATGCTTAGAATGATGAATACAGGAGTTGAACATCCAGTATTAAATCTAATGTACCCTCACCCAATCAAAAGACAAAACACACCTGAAATAAAAACTGGTGAAATTGGTATTGTAGTTCTTGGACTTAAAACTCTAGATGGTATTGCAGTTGGTGATACTATGACAGATGCAAAAATTAGAACAGAAGAGGCAATTGATGGTTTTGAACCTGCTAAACCTTTCGTATTTGCTGGTCTTTACCCAATTGAAACTGATAAGTTTGAAGACCTAAGAGAAGCATTAACTAAACTTCAATTAAATGACTCATCTATCTCTTTTGAACCAGAATCATCTGCAGCACTTGGTTCAGGATTTAGAACTGGTTTCCTTGGAATGCTTCACATGGAAGTTATCAAAGAAAGACTTGAGAGAGAGTTTAATCTAGACCTTATTGCAACTGCTCCAACAGTTGTATATGAAGTAGAGCAAAAAGATGGAGAAAGATTAGAGATTCAAAACCCATCAGAATTACCTGAACCAAATTATATAGAAACTATATTTGAACCATATGTAAAAGCTACTATTTTAGTTCCAGATGAATTCTTAGGAAATGTAATCAAACTTCTAAATGACAAAAGAGGAATCCAAGTAAAAATGGATTACTTAGGAAAAAGAGTTTTACTAGAATACGATATTCCAATGAATGAAATCGTAATGGACTTCTACGATAAATTAAAATCAACAACAAAAGGTTATGCATCTTTTGATTATGATCATATTGGATTTAGACCAGGAAATCTTAAAAAACTAGATGTAAGAGTTGCTGGTGATGTAGTAGATGCCTTATCTATTATCGTACCAGAAGAGAAAGCTGTATCAAAAGGTAGAGAGTTTATCAAAGCCTTAAAAGAGCTAATTCCAAGACAACTTTTCGAAGTAGCAATTCAAGCTAGTATTGGTACAAATATTATCGCTAGAGAAACTGTAAAATCTACAGGTAAAAATGTAACTGCAAAATGTTACGGTGGTGATATCACAAGAAAAAGAAAACTATTAGAGAAACAAAAAGCCGGTAAAAAAAGAATGAAAGCAATTGGTAAAGTTAATGTACCACAAGAAGCATTCATGGCTGTACTTAAAATCTAACTTTTCATAAATCTTCTTCGTTGGAATGAAAAATTTATTGACTCACTTAGTTTACTAAGCTCCTCAATAAATTTTACCTTCCGCCTCGAATCTTCACAAAAATTTAAATTTTATTCACTATCTTTATAAAGAAACCATTGAAAAAAATCTTGTCCTTTTTTTGTAATTTTAAAAAATGCTCCAGAAGGTTCAACTAAACCAAATGCTCTTGCTTCAGATAAATTAGAGATATTAGCTGGTCCAGTTGCACTCTTTTTTAATAATTTGTCCCTATTTTTTATAAAATCATCAATTTGTTTTGACTCATACATCTTTTTAAATTCATCTTCTTGAATATTAGTTTTTTTCTTATCCTTTTCATCTTTCAACTTTTGATTTAACTCATTTATAGTTTTATCTTTTTGAAATAATTCTTTATCTTTTGCAAGTAGTTGTCTTTGCGTTTCTATATCCCCTCCTTGTAAAGATAGATATTTTGACCAAATTGCTGAAACTAATTGCGCTAATTCTATTTTCCCATAACCTTTAGGCATAAGATGAAGTAAATCATCTGTCAATTCAGGGTATCTTTCATATATTTTTTCATAAGTTTCTTTTGAATCAAAAATTGAAATGATTTTATTTAAATCAAAATCATTACCTTTATTTGTCTCTTCACGTAGCACATGTTTTATCTCTTTATCAACCCATGCTGACTTTAGTGATTCTTCCGTAAAAAATAATAAAGCTATATCTGCTTTATCAAGCCCATCTCTAAAAATAGACTTTCTTAAATTATCACCTGGAACAATTTTTCTTTTATCAATCCAAACGTTAATATAACTCTCTTCTAAATCACTAACAATTGGTTCAATGTAATCTTCCTTATCATTAGAAGCATGACTAACAAATACTAATACTGAATGTCCCATAAGTTTCCTTATAATAATTTTT
>Ga0070724_10001728_pt1 | contig 12706 bp, 17 predicted proteins | sample tdDd001_FD_67278 | JGI IMG/M metagenome (GOLD analysis project Ga0070724, IMG submission 67278) | Marine sediment microbial communities from the Atlantic coast under amendment with organic carbon and nitrate - tdDd00.1 | ecosystem: Environmental > Aquatic > Marine > Coastal > Sediment | place...
TAGTGCTCGTTTATTCATTTGCTAAACACCTCACTCAAATTTGATAAGTTCACAATACTATAGTCAGCATTACTTTCCCTAACACGTTTGCTTTCACTTTTAACATAGTGGACAGTTTTCATTCCCAAACTTAGTGCCGGGAGTATGTCAGCTGTGTAATTATCTCCCACCATAATCGCTTGTGAAGGTTCAGTATTGAAGTAGTCTAACATTTCATTAAACAGTCTTATGTCTGGTTTTCTTACTTGTCTTGAGTAACTGAATACAAACTTATCAACATACTGGCTGAGGCCAGTGTTTTCAAATGCAGAAATATAAAAAGAGTCGTATAAAATGCAGTTGGAAATAACACCAACATACATGTTCTGACTGGCTGCTTTCAATGCGTCAAGTGCACCTTCGTTTACAACAACCTCGTCGATATATGGTTTGTAAAACTGAAACATTAACGCTTTATGGTCAATTGAAGTCAAAACATCTGCTTTTACATCCTCTTTAATATGCTTTAAAAATCTATCAATATATTTTGAGACGTCTAACTCAATAAGTTGCTTTCTTATGTAAAAATCAGCATACCATTTATCAATAAACCCCACTTTTAGAGTTTCTGGACAAACATCTATTGAATATTTTTCTTTTAAGTGGTCGCTCATGTTCTGACAACCTAAAATATCTTTTTCATCGTCAGTATGTATACCGGCATGAAAGTCTAATAAGGTGTTGCCCATATCAAATATGGCTAATTTCAAATCCATCATTTACTCCTTAAGCCTTGAATAAACATTACTCACCATCATATTTCACTAATTGAATTTCTTTAATACAACTCCCCATCCAGAACAAAGCTGGGACAAACAGAATATAAACTAATACATTCGTTGGCGTTAGAGCATTAACCATGGACGCTTCTCCATACTCCAGTCCAATTCTAATGTTTAGACCAATCAGGTTAAGTACAAACGCAAATAGAAAAACTTTATGTGAGGCTGCTTGAGTTGATGATTTATACAGGTTGCCCATTAATCCCACTGTATAAAATGTGAGTAGATATGATAAAACTTCTGGAAACCTTCCAAATACATTTAAATTGATTGGAAAATAGGCAAAACCGACAATTAACAACATTATTCCAGTGACATTTTTAACGGGCCTTTTATGTCGGATTAAAAACGACTGTTGATGTGAACGGTTTCCTTCTACCCTCATGGTTTTGCCTTTCTCATGGTATATGAATCCCACTTAGAGTCCATATCATCTCGTTTAACCCCTACAACATCAAATCCTAATCGTTCGTATAACTTCTTTGCACCCGAGTTAAATTCAAATACCCCTAATTCAAGGTAACGAACACCATAGTCTTCAAATGCTAACTTTTCAACTAGTGCTATAGCTTGACTCCCATAACCACACCCTCTGTATGTGTCTCCTATTAATAGTCTACCAAATCGAACCGATGCATAGGATGTGTCAGGAACTGTAACTTCAACAGTACCCACCATTTGATTGTCTTTTTCTATTTTGAAGATGGAAACACTACCTGTACGTTGTCTATCTCTAATTTGCTCTGATGTCAAAGGATAAGAATATGCCACTTTACCAGCCCACTGGTATAAAAAGGCTTCATCTTTGTCACTATTCCACTGAACAATTGTTTCATAATCCTTTTTTTCTAGTGTGGTCAATCGAAGCATTATGTACATCTCCTTAATTTTATTTATATTCAATATTTTAACATTTACTTTTCTACAATAAGATTTCAATATTATTAAAAAAGCAAGCATCCATTCCATTGGACACTTGCCTCTGTTATTACTGTTACCCAGTCATATCACGCATGGCTATACTATCTATGCCAGACATCATAATTAGTTTTCTTAAAATTGGGTTGTACATGAATAAAGACTTTATATTCTTCAACAGTAACTTCCTCTTCAGTCCTTTTGTTTTACGTTTATAATTCTTTAATACCTTCTTTTCCTTAAAACTATCACTTAGTGCAATTGCACTATTAAAGGCAGAACTAAATCCTTCAAGTGAACTGGGACTGATAAACCCAGCAGCTTCACCAATTAAAAAAACACTATACTCTTCAAACTCAACACCATTTACAAAACTATTATATCCCACGGGTCGTAAAACTTGGCATGCTTCAGTTTTTACTGGGTTTTCTAAATGTATGTTGAACTTCTTAAGCCTTTGTTTTTGCTTTTCAAAGTTTTCTCGACATCTTTTTGGTGCAAAAGCACCTCCAAATATTATATAGTCGTTTTTATTGATACTCCATGAACAACAATCACTTGTCTTCTCATCAAAAATACATGAATAAAATGGTTTTAACTGCGTATCGTTTTTATGGAACCATTGTTGAATCGCCACATATCGTCTTGTTTTAAGTTCTGGAAAATATGTCTTACGTACAGTTGAGTTGGCACCATCTGCACCCACTATAACTTTAGATTTAACAGTCCTTTTAAATCCATCTTTTAAATATGTAACTTGATTTTCATGAATACTAGTGCATTTACCTTCAACTATTTCGGTTGTGTCTGGAATAAGTGATATTAGCCAATCATCAAACTTTTTCCGATCCATATTGATATACATTCTCTGATACCACTGTTGTAAACCAGACTCTAAATCCATCGTTCTAACTGAAAATATTTGAGGATCAACAAGTACATCTTTAGGCAAAGTTAAATCAAAAACAGCTAAGGCCTTTTGCGCATCAGGAGCCAGAAGACCTCCACAAGGTTTTTCATCACTGCCACCATGTATTAGGAGTACTTTTCTATTCTTCAAAAGTCTTGCAAGTGTTGATCCTGCTGGTCCAGCGCCTACAATAACTACATCATATATATCATTCATACTTTATCCTCTTATTCTTTTTCTTCTAACTTCTGAAGACATTATATATAAAAAGATTTTCTGATTCGTTTAGATTTGGTTACAATTGAGGTCTGATACTGTATTGTAATTTATGTTAGTTTACAAATTATTCCCTACTAAGTTCTAATTGTTTTTATGGTTATTTGTTCCCCCTATTTTAGATGTATTCTCATCATAAAGTACCAATCATGATAATCCAAAGTCTTATTATGAATTAACATACACATAAGTATATTCTCCCACTATAATTGAATCTACAAGACATAGATTTTACTGCGGAGGAAAAGAATGAATCCATCAGCCTTACTTAATAACAGCAAACCATTTATTATTTTATCTGTACTTTTTATGGTAGGCATTATTATATTTTCAACAATTACACTTAACTCTAACGGTTCAAGTGTCTATAATATTTCGTCTGTTGAAGTCACCATTACTAATAACTCAGGAAAGGAAATCGAACATTTATGCATCTCTTCTAATTACGAACAGAGTGTTGGAGAATTTGACTCTTTAGCTTCTGGTGACACCATTAAAAATGTGTTTAATCTTCCCTACTTAGGTGAGGGTTCAGCCTTACTCTGCTTCATGGATGATGATGGTATAGCCCACGAAGAACTAATCATCGGATACTTAATGCCCTCTAATGAGGTTCATGTGATTGTTCATCAAGCAGACACATTTGGATTTGTTGTATCTGTCAAAGAAGACATATAAAAGCCTACTTTATTTACGATCATTTAAATTGATAATACTTTCACTATGTAAACTGTCTCCGAAGAGTTTCACGCTTTTATTGTTTTCGTCCGTTATATTTAGTTCTAATACTTGACCTGTCACTGAATACGAATCTCTCTCATAATTTGTTTCTAAAGCATCCAAACCAAATTCACTAGGTGTTATTCTGATGATTCTAGTCTCTTTAGCATTTAACTCAAACAGAGCTTTACTACCATCTTTATTTAAGATATGAAGTGGTTGTTCACCTTTTCTACGACGATGTTTACCATCGACAGCCATGGTGAACGTTTTCTTTTCATCACTATAGTTGGTTAGATTTACTTGAATATTATAATCAGTGACTCCGTCTCTTTTACTCATGTGGTATGTACTAGTATCACCATGTAAAGCAATTGTGTGTAAACCAGTGCTTTGCCCTTTACTAAACTCAACGATCTTTATCGCTGCGGATTTAACCACGGTTATCATTATAAGCAAAAGCACAAATGTTTTGAGTTTGCTGTAACTCAATCTTCTACGAAACACACCTAATTCAATGAAACAAATAATGACTGGAACTGTAATGTATATTACGATCATATGTAATCCAGTGTCTCCATTACTCCAAACCGCTAGTCCTAAGGCCCTTAATATATAGTTTCCAGGCGCTCCGATTAACTCTATTTCTATACCTAATATTAGAAGTATTGAGAGTAACAACATTACTAAATAGTACTTATTCTTATCACTCATATTCCCACCTATTTCTTTATTATCTCTTTAATTCCACTTAGTAACCAAATAGCCATCACTTCTTTTCTATGACTTATTACATCTGCAGATTTCTCTGACACTAATTTTTGAATTTCTTCCTCATAGGTTTCTAAATCTATTTCACCAGCATTTTCATAGATTAAGTGCATCTCATTTAATAAACACTCTAAAACTCCCGACTGAATGTGCTTTTGTCCATATATCTCTAATTGTGTAAGAAATTTTTCAGTTCCTAACTTATGATAGTAAGTATAGATTAAAGCATTGTAAGCTTCTGAATTTGCTCCGTCCAAATCATGTCTATAAAGTGAAATAACACCTTTTAAATTACTTGATTCATTTAGGCTTTTTTCGTATTCCATCCAAAATGTTGAACGTGCAACCGTAACCCCCTCGTCAAGGTCCAGAACATTCTGTTCTAGTATAACTTTATTTTCTTCTAACTCAGCAACTTTCTCCATTTCATCTGATAATTTGTCCACCAAGTCTCTATTTTCATCTTTTAACAAAACAATCATTGAGTTTACAGATTCCAGCTGTTTATAGGTTTCGTCAAATGTCTTTTTATCAATTAGAATTTTTTCTTCTAACGTCTGATTTTGAATATTCAAGTTATACACTTTGAATACTACCAAACCGTTAAGTGAAACCAGTATAAGTAGACTCAAAATTATACTTATTGTTTTTCGACTATTAAACACCAAGCTCACTCCATCCTGCATTCTAATATCCATATAATAATTCATTTGTTATTATATTCCAACGACATTATATCAGGAAAAACCAATTAAAAAAGCTTTGACGTATAAATGTCAAAGCTTTGTCATATTTGTAATTCTTACTTATCTAACTATCAGCACAGGAACTTCAGAATGATTAACTACCTTATGTGTAACACTTCCTAATGTTAACTTTTTAAGAGCACCAACACCGTGTGTTGACATAATTATTACATCAAAATTTTGGTTTTTCGAGACAGTCATAATTTGGTGTGCAGGATTACCGTTCACAACTTTCATGGTGATCTTATCACTATAATCCTTAAAGTAATCTTGTACTTGTGTTTTAATTTCACAAATTTTAGCTTCCTTCTTCAGAACGCGATCACTTTTTTCAACACCAACTTCGATTACGTTGTTCTCACACGTATCAAAAAGATTCACAATGTTACACTGACCGTTTTCACACTCAGTTTTTTGAGGGTCCATCCATATATCTTCATTTACGTACAAGAACTCAACAAGTGCACCTTGATCATCCATGAGGTGTTTGGCATAATTCCAAGTTTTTCTGCTGTTTTCAGAGCCGTCAAGTGGTAATAAAACTTTGTTAAACATAAGTGTGTACCTCCCAATCAATATAATTTTGTAATCGCATTCTATTTTATAATCACGATTATATTTAATATAGTATCTATACCTTTAGGAAGTAATTTTAAACAATAATTATTAATTATTTTAATTTTTTCTAGCTTTAAGTGTCACACCTTCACTCGGTTTAAGGGTAAAGTCTATTTGTCCTTTAGCACTTTTACCAACAATTTTAAGTCTATATTCCCCATCATTGAGAGAATGAGATATTTGACCTTCAGCACTACCTTCAAATACAAGGTTTATGTTACCAGCTGGGTCGATCAAAACGAGTTTACATTTTCCACTGTCAATTTTGGAAGAGTATTCAATATGTAGAGCAGTATCATCTTTTGCCTTAATACTCCATAGGGTTTCCATTCCAGAAAGGCTAAAGGACAGCTTAGTATTATTGTCATTTACTTGGCCTACTCGACCAATGTACGAATAAGAATCTCCTTGTTCAGCAATTCTAGAAGCATCATCGTATATAGAGTCTTGAGAGTTAGCGGTTGTGAAAGTGTTTCCAATTATAAAACCTGCAATTGCAAAGATTAGGGCACTCAATATCCATATTAGTTTTTTGTTCATACTCTTGACCATTCCTCTCATTTAATTCATTGATTGCTTATGTATTAGAACTCACCCATATTATACCACTTAGGTTTTAAGTAAGTTATTACCATTTCATTAAATTGTTGATGTGTCCATTCGCTTATTATAAAAGGAGGATATCCTTATTTAATATAAAAAACAGTAATTGCATGATAATACTTGCGAAATAACACCTATATAAAAAATGGACTCACATAAGTGAGCCCATAAAAGGATTAATCTATAAATTTAAAGAATCTGATCTTCCATAAGCCAACCAAATGTATCCCCATACTTAACCAGTGCATATGTGTCATATACGCAACAGACTTCTACACTTTCTCCTACTTCAAGATTCAAGAAGTTGTTCACATAGTTTATTTGCCACTTCCTAATTGGTTCAATAAGAGAAGTAAAGACACTAAACTCTATACCACGCGCAGTGTGTCGACACCTGCTCCACTCACCCTCTGAAGACAATACTTCAAACGCTTCATTTTCATAGTTAAGATACACCAGAGGTTCAGTCTTAAATTTATGTTGCTTTTGAACTGTCTTTTTTTCAAACTTGTTATACTGGACTAATGACTTCTCAACCACTCCAGCTGTCTTTTCAATCATTAGGGCATTAAGTTCACCAGTAGGTCTACCACCTAAACCACCATCGATAGAAATAATGTTCTTTTCTTTGTTGTGGAGTGGAACATTTGTAAGCTGGTCTTCTCTTAACTCACTTACAGGCCAATGTCCTACAATAGTCAATTTATCATTTACTTTAGAGCGTTTGTTATAGTAGTCAAACTTCAAAAACTTAGTTTCTTCTGTCTCAAGGTCAAGTTCAGGGTCAAAACCACCATGAACTAATATCATATCGTCGAAATAAAGTAGAATCGGTAATGTTTTTAAGTACGATTGAATTTCTAACCCTTCTTGTCCAATAAGTCCATACATGTGATCTGGTGATTCTAATGCATCTATAGATACGCCTGCTTTCATGACGAGTTCTCCAATTAAAGTATCATATGGTTTAGCTTTTAGGAATTCAAAAAACTCCTGCGAATCACTGTTTTCACTCATTTGACGTTGCATGAAACTTTCATGGTTGCCCTTCATTATATATGTGTTTGGACGCTTCTCCAACTCACGAATATACTTATAAGTTTCAATACTTCCAAATCCTCGATTGAGGAAATCACCGAGTATAACCAAATGGTCCTCATCGGTTAACTTTAGCTTTTCCAACATGCCCACCAAATGGTCTTTGTGTGCATGTACATCACTAATTACAACAAGTTTATAGTCATCGGTTACATTAACCGTAAGTGTCTTTTTAATCATGAATACACCTCGCAATTTTGTTTTCAAGGAAAAAGCACCTGAATGAACAGATGCTTTTATTCTAGCTTATACTTTCTTTTATTCCTTCATCTTTCGTTGAGTCTCCGAACAAGACAAAACAACTCAACAAGGTAATTACACCTAATATACCAAAGCCTTCAAATATTCCAAAGATGTCAGATACATAACCAAACGCAATACCAACACCTATAGTTGACACACGTAACATCATGGAATAAACGGACTCTACAGTTGCACGGTTATGAGACTGCACTCTATGGTGAATATCACCTTCAATCGCTGTTTCATAAATGCCCGCTACAAGATTCATTAGAACAAGCAATAGGACACTTGCAACTGTTCGGTTAAAGTACATTCCAACAAAACATAAACCAACAATCAACATAGATCCCTGATATAAAGTCTTTTTGCTGATCTTTCTTTTCTTCATAAACCCAAGCACTGTGTAGGCCTTAGATGCGGACAACATGACACCCACAGAACACAAAGCACTCACAAAACCGAAATAGACCACTTCAATTCCAATGGCTTCAGCATAGTTTTGCCAGAACTCCCACATGTATGTCATTGTTGAACCGATTACTACACCAACAACCACCACATACTTAAGAAAAGCATCTTTTTTAATCATAGCAATTGAAGAATTTAAGATAACCATAAACTTAGATGACTTGTCTTCATCTTCATGACTTAGCCTTTTAGGTTCAATGAGCAACATTGAAAATAGAACCGCAAGACCAACACTCACAACAGATAACTTATAGTTAATTAATAGACCATAATTGTGTGCTATATAACCGCCAATAAGTGCTGCCATGGTATGACTGGAAAACTGAAAGGCACGAATTCGTCCGTTGATCTTCTCAAACTCATTTTCTCTACCAAGCTCTGTTAAGGTGTCATAAATTAAGGCATTTGTGCTTCCACTTGTCACCGCACCACTAAGTGCAGCAACTGCCATAACTATTGCAAAAGGAATAAAACCTCTGGCAAACACAAGAATTAACATTTCCATCATAGCCAAAAAATTACCAAACACTATTAAGTCTTTACGCCGGTACAAGTCAGCCCATACTCCACTTGGTACTTCAAGCACAAGTATAACAATGGCATAAACTGCTTCAAGATAAACAGTCTCAACCACACTGATTCCACGACTCCTCCAGAAAAGCCTTTCAATAACATAGGCAAACACCAGGCTATTTAAAAAATTGTATAAATAAATATACTTAATGTTGTTCTTTAATTTTGATTTATAATCCATTTTAAGTCTCCTCCATTAATCTAATTAGTATTGTTTTTAAACTTCTTAGATTATGGTGGTCCTCGTGTTACAAGGTGAGATTAATTACTGGGTCTAATTTTATACATGGTAGCCTCCTAATAAAGGTACTAACAATATTTTACTTATATCTATTATATCAGAATTTTGTGAACCTTATATGTATTTACACATATTAATTAGAAATCAGTTCAATAGATTCAATCTCTCTTTGAACATCTCCTTCATAATAAAATATCAAGACTTTAGATCCATTTGTAGTTTGTTGAATGGCATAAGGAAGTGAATCAGATGACTCAGTAAAATTAACTTTAAATGAAGTTGTCTTATATACTGTTTCTTCATCTAAGACAACTACACCAATGTAAAATCCATCCTCACCTGGTAGTTGGCTATAAATAATATCGTTTGTTGCTTCTGACTTATTAACGAACCAGTCTTTTAATGTGACTGAATCAGACTCGCTATTATAATTCAGTACAACCAATCCAATTTTATCAGGATTTTCAAGCATCATAGCTTCTTCATCCGTACCTACTGTACCAATTATTATATTTAATTCATTTTCATTAACATAACGTTCTATCTCTTCGTCAATTTCACTATTAATTAGGATGGGAGTATATTTTTCTACATTACAACCTGTGAGTATTATGCTCAGTAAAGTAATTAGAATTAGTATATGTGTTTTCATTTGTTATGACCTGACTTTCTCGGCATCACCAATTCATAATCAACCGAAGACCGTAAATTGCCAACCTGATCAGTAATTTTGTTCACATTAACTTTTACCTTCTTAAATCCTAACTTTTCATAAACATGTTGAGCTCTCAGGTTATCCAAACCTGTATCCAAGATTATTTTTGAGTATTCAAGATCCTCAAACAAATTATTAATAAACATATCTAACAGGCGTGTTCCTAGTCCTTTTCCCCTTTGTATTGGTTCACATATTTTAATACCAATCTGAGCAGTTTGATCGCCCATATTCCTGTAAGACATTTCACCGATTGGATGGTCTTTATATTCGATTATTAAACGCCTATATGTATCATCTGTGTGACTCGCTAACTGTTTGACAATGCTAGCTTCATCTATTCCTAGTCCATTTGGATAGCCAGCATGATCCATTATCTTGCCATCGTTCCACCACTCGCATAAGATCTTTGCATCATCAGCGTTTGCATTTCTAATTGTTAGTTCATTTTCATTTATGTACATGATCACCTCTAGGACTTACAATACCTATATACCAAAGCAATAGCATCATCATCTTCAACATATTGATTATCAGCAAAATCGAATGCTTTTTCCCCACTCATTTTGAAACCACATGAAAAATGTGTTTTTAAAGACTGTTCATTTTGTTTATATGTAAAACTGTGCATTTCGAAAGGCCCAAGACATTTTAAAAACTCTATAATACTTTTAATCAGTTGAGAGCCATACCCTTTAAATCGTTTTTCTGGATGCGTTTCTAAGGCTTCTATGTAGAACTTACCTGTATCTATCTCATAAAATCGTAGGGCGCTCACCCATTCATCTTCTTCTGAAAGTATGAAGTAGTTCGTGTTTGATAAGGTCAAAAAGCTATTTTCTATATAACTTACATGGTCTTTCTTTATTTGTTCTAACCCCTTTATTAGATCAGATTCTTTTGGATAAAAATGCTTTATATTCTTTATGTTACTCTCATTGTAGATTTCCATTAGCCACTCAAATTCATGTTTATTAAAAGCTCTTATGTTAATTAACATGTGTACCTCTCAATTGTCTTTATTTATTCTACCATCATCTTCTCAAGCCTACCCTTAAACAACTTGACTGTTTCTTGATAGTCCGTTAAAACACCTTCTGGTTTTACGAAGTTACCATATCCGATAGTGTCAGTTTTAAATCGTGGAAATAGTTGAAAATGTAAGTGGTTGCGCTTACCATCACAAATCGTACACATATAAACTTTTTCTGCTTTTAAAATTTCCTTATGTAGTTTTATGAGTTTATCAATAACGCTTAATATATACGTACCAAGTTCAAGTGGCATTTCAGACATGTCTTCATAATGCTCTCTAGTAACTATTATGGTCTGACCATTTACACGTGGATACTTTTCAAACTGACATCTAATTAAATCATCTTCATAAAATATTAAACCATCATCAGGAAAAATATCGCCCGAATCAAAGTTATAACATCCAAAACAAATATCCTGAGCTTGTAAGGATTTAATTCTTTCATAACGTTGGTTTAACTTGACACGGTCTTCATCGTTCATTGTTTTTAAGTACATAAAAGCTCCAATCGAAATAGTCCGCTAACTAAACATCAATCCAATACCTCTGAACAACACGCTTATCATCATCCACTTCATTCTCAAGTTGACCACCATTATTAACAATCGTTTTAGATGATCCTAAATTGGACTTGTCACAAGTAACAAGTACTCGTTCAATTTCAAGTGACTTACAAACCTCAAGACTGAGTCTTAACATCTCTGTAGCATACCCCTTACGCCTTTCAGATTTTCTAACACTATAACCAATATGACCTCCAATTTTTAAAAGGTAAGCATTTAATTTATGACGAATGTCAATCATACCAACAAGTCTGCCCGTACTTTCATCGATACATAAATATGTACTAGCTGGGACCAATCCAGCCTTAACGGTTTCCTCACTAGAGTTTTGTCTAAGTGCCTCAAGCCAAATCTCATAAGTCTCAACCCCACTTAAACCCGCTGTACCATCCATACTATCACCACTGGCAATAAACTCTTCTTTATAAGATAGCACCATAGCTTTATGGTGTTCATTTGGTATAAGTAGTTTAACTCTCATCATTAATGCGACCTCCATTTGTTCTTTAATATATTACTTCATGTTTTATGAACTCGTAATTCCAAAATACCTGTAGAAAAGTTCATCCGTCATATAAGTCTTTGCGCTGTATTTTCTAGCTATTATGTCAACGAGATCCCCAGCTTTAAACTGCAACTTGAAATCTTCATCTACATCGTTAACCCACTCCATATAAACACGTCGGACCTGGTCGTCACACCTAAGTTCAACACAATTAAAATATACATTATGAAATCTTACAGCACTTGACCTTGGTCCAATATAAGCACCATTTGAAAGTTTCTTTTCAGTGTATGTCCGGGTTACTACACCTTTTAGTCGAACCGGTTTTTTAAAAGTTCTCATTAGGTAGTCACGAGCAAATTTACAAAACTCAAAAAATCCAATAACTATAGCAACATATGTAAAAGTCAACATTGCTGATGTTAAGCCATCGCGTACAAGACCTAAATAAGCCATACAAATGCATAAAACAAAATACAAAGTTAGTTTAAACATAACCCCTCTTATTCTAAAAACTCCACTTATTACAGTACATACCATATTAGATATAAAGTCAGATTAGCCATAAACATCAAAACAAAAGTACCTAATAAACTTATATCTGTTACCATATCATCGTGTTTAGGTTTCCCAAATATTTTTTCGATCTTGTCCACGGCCAAATACGTAAAGTTATTCCCTACATTACCGGCATTATATGGTTTGCCTTGCACATTAAAAACAGAAAACAATATAAGAGCTAGGTATACAAGGATCCATCTACCAATGTAAATTTCAAGGTCTCTTGCTTCAGTTAGATGATAATAAATATACTCAAATACCAAAAGCAACACCAACAGTCTTTCCCGAATTAATTTCATAGTTGACCTCCCTTGGTAAGG
>Ga0070724_10001731_pt1 | contig 12702 bp, 13 predicted proteins | sample tdDd001_FD_67278 | JGI IMG/M metagenome (GOLD analysis project Ga0070724, IMG submission 67278) | Marine sediment microbial communities from the Atlantic coast under amendment with organic carbon and nitrate - tdDd00.1 | ecosystem: Environmental > Aquatic > Marine > Coastal > Sediment | place...
ATTAAAACACCCCTTATAATAGATCCGCATTAAACGGACTCTGTCATAAGGGGTTCTTTTATAAGATTACTTTTTTAAAAGTACAAAGGCACCCTTTTTACAACCAATTTCATCAGCAATACACTGGCACTTTGCTCTTAATAAAAAGAAAACAGGTTTATCCTTTAGGTCTCCAATACATTCAAAATTCGCTTGTCCTTTGGAAATCACTAAATCAGCCTTCTCGAATGCCTCTATGAAGGCTTGTGAAGATTCATCGAATACAATACCCTGAAATGCTGCGCCTGTATCAATAACATGAACCAGTTTATCCATTCCTACAGCCGTGACATCAGCCATTGTTGCATCATTGACACAAGGACCACCTTTTACTACATAGGTTACTTTCTCTCTTGGCAATTGTTCTACCAACAACTTATCAAATACAATCTCGCCGGCGTTATCTGCCAATATAAGAATATTTTCAGCTTCCTCTATTGCTTGTGACAATTCATTTATTGTACTACCGTAAAAAGGACTATGGAGACTGTCGTCTATCGAGGCACGTACGCCATTTTCCTCAATGGCTACGCCTAAGCTAAAATCGATGATATTACCTGCGATACTTAAGCGTACCGCCGTTTCTAAGGGGCGTTCACTGCTACGGACCGTCTTCTCAAGGTCCAGTTGTTTCACCAACTTTTCCGCAATTACATTAAAGGTCTCTTTTTCTTCTTTAAATGCATCCGCCACCCCTGACACCTTTTTCCCATAATCATAAATTTTGCCCGTCAAATAAGGCGCTGACGATGTAAAGGTATGCTTGCTGATGATGTCCAATCCATATGTAATGATGTCTTTTTGTTTTGTTTCATTATCCGTTACTCGGGTCGCAAGTTCAATTAATTGTCTCGTAACGCAAGGAATACAATCGTATTTTATGTCCATGTTTCTTTCTCTCCTTTGATCCTTCATCTCGTTATTTACTAAATGTAGTTTATCATGGGCCTAATAACTTGTATAATGAATTAAAACGATTCGATTAATCGGATAAATCGATTTAAAATCATTGCCAGGAGGAGAACCATTGAATATAGCAACCTACAGAACATTCTTAGAATTAGCCAAAACATCAAATTTCTCAAATACGGCAGACCGACTCAATATCGTTCAGTCAACTGTGTCTTCTAGAATAGTAGAGTTAGAAAAACACTTGGACATCAAGCTCTTTAATCGGTCCAACAGGAAAGTTGAGCTGACATCTGCAGGCAAGGCACTGATTCCCTATGCCGAGCAATTGGTTACTCTTGAACTTGAAGGTAAGAAACAGATTCACAATTCTAGTCGTTATGATGATTGTTTAAAAATAAGTGTTCCTGGGAGTGTCTATAGAGAAAAGATTGCACCTGTTGTAGATAGGTTCTATCGTATATATCCGGAGTTTTCGATGGATATCCAAATCCACAAAACCTTAAGACAAATCGAATTATTGACGGACAACACCATTGATATTGGCTTTGTTTCAAGAATTCCTACAACAAAAAAATTAGATGTATTACCATATATCACTTATTCATGGATTTTGGTTGCAAAGGATGATTACAAGGTCAAAGGCACTATCACTACTTCTGAATTGACCTCTCTCAATTTGGCTTACAATCATCAAAATCCTGAGTACAACGAATGGTTGGAAGATATATTGCCTTCTAATTTTCATTCACGCATCAATATCAATAGTACCGCACAGCTTATAGAATATGTTGAAAAAGGGTATGGTTGTGCCTTTCTGCCTAGCTATGCAATAAAAGAAGACCTTGATACTGGTCATTTTAAAGAAATAAAAATAACCAACGCAAGGTCTAATAAATTTCATATTTATGTTGCCGTTAATAAAAAAAGAAAAGATTCAGCTGTTGTAAAACAGTTTCTTGAATTGATTCCTGAGTTGAATCCTTAGTTTATCTCGTTCACACTCCAAGTCTCATCCACCCAAAGACCTAAAACCTCAATCTCAGTATTCCAACTTTTCACAAGTTTCATGGCTTCTTGTACCTGCAATATCTGAACAGCCTTTTCTGCACTATTCCCACCACAATCATAATGTGCGACGATGGCCACTACTTTCGAGTAATGTTTTTCAATAGATACATCATAACGTCTTTTTATAGAGTTAACCAATGTTGTATCCACTGCCTCTGCCAAAATTTTATTAGGTCCTGGTTCGGTAATCATATCGACGAAGTCTGCATTATATTTCTGTTGCATATACTGATTTACTGGATACTGAACCCGTCCATCCATACAATTAATAACTGTAACAAACGTTTTATTTCTAAACATACTTTTTATACACTCCCCGAATAGCATTTTACCTAGTATATATTGGAAATGGTGAATGTACAAGCATTTCTTTCTTACACCTTTACGTTTTCTATTAATTTCAGCAAGTATTTCGATTGAAATGTTTCACTGACCAATAGTTGTTTTACTGGTGGCAATCTCAAAAATGCGCCTGTAAAAGCTGCCATGAATTTGTGGCTGTACATGGCTTGGTTATCAAATATAAGATTGTGTAGCGTATCTGTTTCAATGGCTTCAAGAACAAGCTTATGCACCGTATTTACCGGTGTAAAGATGCGTTTATCTCTCTTGATCATTTCTATAGCGTCCAGCTTACAAATCCGCTCACAAACACCGCATCCTAAACAAAGGGTAGGATCAAAGGTCACTTTTCCCTTGCCGTCAACCTGTTCTACGTCAAAACAGCCTACAGGACAAACAGAAACACATTTTTTGCAGCTAACACACTTGTCATTCATTTCAGCGATGAAATTCGATGAACTGATTGCCTGAGGCACACCCATTTTCTTTGCCCCTTTAAGAGCCATACAACAACAAGAACAGCAGTTACAAATAAAGCCAACATCTTCTTGTACATTTTCTGCAAATTGAATCAGGTTGTGTTCATAGGATAGTGCCAATTTTTCAAGGGCTTCTTCTTTGGAAATCAATCTTGCATAGCCATGTTTAGACAGTGAATGGGACAAGCCATTAATCGACAGACAAACGTCTTGAGGCGCATCACAGTTTTCACCGAGATGTTCCGCCTTGTGACGACAATAACACCTGCTCACGCCAACACTCTCGGCATTTTCAATTATTTTAGTCGCCCGTTCGTAGTCCAGTACATAAACCTCATCAGCCTGATTAACTGATTGTTCATTGACAAGCACCCTGCCAATAGGCGTTTTAAGTGCCAGTAGCTTCCTCATAAAATCTTCTTCATTCTCTAGATACTGATGGAATAATTCACTCAACAGCTTTTGGTCAAAGTGTCCACCCGTTCGCATCAGCGCGAATTCGAAGAAGCCAATCATCGGTGGTGGTACAACGTATTTTTGTTCCTTTGTATCGTTCATGTCGAGTAATAGCGCCTTTTCCGCTAAGCTGTTTAGGATTTCTCCCGCTTCAGCCTCGGACTTTTCCCAAATTTTCGCCGCATCTTTTACACTAAAGGGCTTGATCGGCAATAAGGATACCAAAGATGCTTCCTCATGAGTAAACATCACCCGTAGTATTTCGTACAGTGACTCGGATTCCGGTGCGCCTTGAGGAAATTTATTATATCGATCAATTAATTCTTTATAGCCTGTTCTACCAGTTAAATGTGCCATATACTCTCCTTGTTCAGTAATAGAATTTAATTTATTAGTACCAGTTTATCATACGATGATCATCTTCTATCGAAATTATAAACGGAACTAATAATACAGTTTAAAGTCAATCCCTCTAAAATGCGTGCATTTTTGAAGGTTTTATGGTTAAATAGAATCATATTTATAATTAAGGAGTGAACTGAATGAGCATGACAACAATTGGCATAATTTTAGTATTAGTAATAGGTGCGGCAATTGGGCTGTATTACTATAGAAAGAAAAGCGTGTTGAAGTTATTTGAAGAGGTTTATATGAACGCTTATCAAATCCCTAAAAAGCAAAAGAACAGTTTTCTTTTATTGATGTTTAAAGAAAGTATGTCAAAACCAAAAGATAAGACAAAGAAACCAGGTGACAACTTAAAGAATCAAAAGTATGTTCAAATTCAAATGATTCAAATGTCAAAAGTACTGAAGGATACCTCTAAAGTCACTGATAAAGCGACTAAAAAGGCTCTTGCACTTTTAAATGACTACCAAAAGTGGGAACAAGAAAAAATCAATAAGACAAAATAAGCGACACCGATCATCGAGATCGGATGCCCTCTTACAGCAAGAAATACACTTGCTGAACCAATAAAAAATCAAACACCCTAGCATTGATCAACCGTCAATAGTAGGGTGTTTTTTATATTTGATAAAATTTTTCCTTATGTTAGCAGCTTCCCAAAATCACGTTTTTCTATTTTACTGACTCCAATGCCTTTACAAAGTTTAGAAAATCTCCATAGTGTCCTCTATAATCTGTTTCGATAGCCTTACCCGAACGATGTAACAAGTGATCCTCAATAAGGTATGTCGTCAATCCTAAATCTCTAGCAATTAAATCTTCATCCACGTCATTTCCTACCATCAAAGCTGTGTTCACATCAATATTGTTGATGGACAACACCTCTTCATAAAAATGCAAATGCGGTTTGCAATAATGATTCTCTTCAAAACAAGATATGTAATCGAAATCCTCTGGTGATAGCCCAGCCCAAGATATACGGTGGTGATTTGCTTTCATTGGGAACAATGGATTCGTCGCTATGATTAAGCGATAGCCCTTTGCTTTCAGTACACTGATTGCCTCTACTATTTCAGGAGAAGACACTGCATACTCTCCAAGTTTTAAGAACGCATCATCATAAAACTCATAAATTCTTTTGTAGTACAAGTCCACATCGCCATCAATTTTTTTCTTCATTGCCTCTTTGAACACTTCATAGTTTTTACGTGCTTCCAGATTTTCAATGGTCTCTTTTGTCGATTGCCACATAGCTTTTATGAACATATTAGGGTCGACGATATCCATGAAATACGCCCCTAACAGTTTATTGTATTGCATCATAAAGGCTTCAGTATCCATTGGTAATAATGTGCCATCCAAGTCAAAAATGATTGTATTTATTTTATTCATGCTGCCTCCATCTCTTTTTAATATTTAAATTGTTATAATTATACTATCATACTTCGAATACCTGTACTCATAATAAAAGTTTATACAGCAAAAAAGCTTCAGTAGCAATCTACTGAAGCTTTTCATTTATAATTCTACCATCTCTCTATACCGCTTCCATCTCAAATAATTCATCCACAATTTTGTAACCATCAATCAATTTCTCTTCAGGTGATTTGTCAGGAATTGCAATCCCTTCAACCAAAACTGTTTGAATATCTGTGACACCCATAAATTCAAGAACCGTCTTAATGTAACTAGCGCCATGCTCCATACCTGCCGCTGGACCACTGCTGTATATGCCACCAGATGCTTGAACAACCGTCGCTTTCTTTCCATCTAACAGCCCCACTGGTCCTGTTTCTGTATATCTGAAGGTTTCACCTGCAATCATGACGTTATCGATGTATGCTTTTAACATCGGTGGAATAGACAAATTCCATAATGGTGTCACAATAACATATTCATCGGCCTCTTTGAACTGTTTTAAAATTTCACCCATACGGCCGACTTTACCTTGTTGTGATTGTGATAGTTCACTGAACCCAGCTCCGCTTCTCAAGGTTCCCCATGCATCCAATACGTCTGCATCTACAAAGGGAATATCCTCATCATATACATTCAAGACCTCAATAGTAATGCTCTTGTCCATTTTACTCATTTGTTCGTGATAATATTTTCCGACTCTTCTACTAAACGATACTGTTTCACTTTGTGGATTTCCGTTAATATACAATACTTTTTTCATGGTGATCCTCCTCACGCTTTCAACATAGTCCATCAATCAGCAAATACCTCTATTTTGAACATCTTAATTTTAAGATATATATGTAAATTTTTTTAGCCTTTGATGTCTATTCATTTTTTTAATAGAGAAGCATACATATTGTCTATACAACTATACTGTATGCTTCTCATAAATAACAATTGAGATTATCTTGAATTTAAGATACTTTGATTATAACCCCATTGATAATGATTGTCAATAGACTATTTATAAAAATATTCTCCATCGATAATTTTAATTAGGTCATTTGTTTTTGATTTAAAGGGTTGATTGTTGAAAAATAGGCTTGGCCCTATGTTGTTCACACCTTCTAGCGCCCGTTTTGATGCTTTGATACTAATAGGTTTTGGTGTCAATGTTTCAAATGATGCCTTGTGTGCAGGTGGAAATTGCTGATACACATCCACTTGATAAATGACCTCTGCAATAGTATTGGGAAAACGGTCATCTTTGACACGGTTAAGCACAGTGTTGGCTATGGCCATAGCCATTTCCAAAGAATGGTCACCTGATTCAACCGTTACAATCTTAGACAATAGGTATAAATCCTCATCTGTGTATGATCTGTCATATATATACGCCTTTGGTACTTCAAGACCGTCTTTTTCCATAACAACTGTGTACGTCTGCTGTATCCATTCCACATCACATCCAAAGTACTCCGAAACGAACCTTAAAGGAATCATCGTCCGTCCATCTTTTATAAATGGTGCCTTATACAAGGCTACAGGTGTGCCATCAACAACACCCTCTAAAGATCCAATCACGATGTCGATTGCCTTATCCTCTAAGACCATAGAGACCGTCTGTGTCTCTTCAGTCCATCCAATAGTGCCACCAAGAGCTTCAACCAAATAACGTCCCACAACAAATACAGAATCCTCCACCAATATATGTGGTGTGTCGGCTACTAAAAACTGATTGTTAATTTTAACGCTGGTTTCAACGATTTGACGCTCATCAATTGTGTTGGCATAAGCAGTGTCTACATTACATCCAACTATTGCCATAGAAAGTACCAACAATATTATATACTTAAGTTTTTTCATCATGACCTCCATATCAAGAAATGATTAATAATATCTTCGTCCCCATTTTAGTACAAAAGAAAAGAACTTACAACTCAACCATCTGACAAGACAGTTGTCTTTCTATTGGATTTACTGTAAACTAACTAAGGTAGATAAAAGAATAGAGAGGACCTTCACGATGAAACTTCGATCATTATTAAAAAGAAAAAATATAGAAATTTCCGCACACAGATATCTGATTACGGCACTTAGTTATATGACCTATGGACTTTTCGGCACCTTGATTATAGGTAGTATTATCAATCAAATTGGATTAAAACTAGGGCTTCCATTGTTGTCTGAAACGATTTGGCCGGCAGCACGCGCTATGACTGGACCAGGGATTGCAGTAGCTGTCGCTTACGGACTGGAAGCACCACCCCTAGTTATCTTTGCCTCAACAATCACTGGCTCATTAGGTGCTGCATTAGGTGGACCTGTCGGTGCATTTCTCGCTGGTATCGTCGGTGCAGAATTCGGTAAGCTTGTCTCAAAAGAGACAAAGGTGGATATCCTTGTAACCCCATCTGTCACAATTATCACCGGTAGCGTGATCGGTACATGGGTTGGTCCATATATCGACGTAGCCATGCGTACTTTTGGACAAATGATTGTTTCAGCAACTGAGCTACATACGTTCCCGATGAGTATCATCGTTTCTGTTGTCATGGGCATCGCCCTCACCTTACCGATTAGTAGTGCCGCTATCGGCATTATGCTTGGGCTCAAAGGTTTGGCTGCAGGTGCTGCTACCGCAGGTTGTGCGGCACAAATGATTGGATTTGCAGTCATTAGTTATAAAGAAAATGGCATGTCTGGATTACTTTCTCAAGGACTGGGGACTTCAATGCTACAAATGCCTAATATCGTTCGAAACTGGCGTATTTGGATTCCGTCAATAATAGCCTCAGCGATTATTGGACCGATTGCTACAATGGCTTTTAAACTTCAGAATACCGCTATAGGATCCGGTATGGGCACCAGTGGATTCGTTGGACAATTGGGTACCGTTGAAGCAATGGAAGCAACAGGACAAACCGGTGCTAACATTTATGGACCTATTTTAATAACACATTTCATTTTACCGATTGCCATAACCCTTGTCGTGGCAACTGTGTTACGAAAGATTGGATGGATTAATGATGGGGACATGAAATTGGACTTATAATAAGAACAACACACAAAAAAGGCCAGCTTTGGATCAGCTGGCCTTTTTGATAATTAAAAATATCTACACAATTATTTACTTTGGGGGAGTTATAATGTGTTTGGTTTCACACCAATCATCCCTCATGGCCTACTTTTTTTAGCAAGTCAGCTATATCTCTATTAATGAATTTCGTAACAATAATTTCATCCACTTCAGAAACGGTCTTAAAATCTTCAACAAACAAATAAACTAATTCACCTTTTATGTTTATTCGATACAGTGTCTTCTTATTTCCATCCACTTCTTCCTCTCTACTTTCTACTCTTTTAAAGTTTTTAGTGGCTTCAATTCTTTCTTTGAGTGAACTGTAATTCTGATTCAGATGATATGTGTTACTATCATGTTTACACTGATAATCGTCTAGACTTAATGACATGTATCTTTGTAAATAAGTGACATCTACTTCCTTTTCTTTGTCATTATCAGAAGGCTCCAAAATATAAATAGCGTTTGCTTCTTTTCTTATTGAATAATCAATGACCGGCTTAGCAATCCTCTTAACAAAATCATTTAGAGATTTTTTAGCCAAATCTGGATTTAATTTTATTCCGATATAGGCAATCTCCAGGTCTTTTGAAGCAATATACTGTTTGATGTATTTGTTGTCGTCTATATATTTTTCTGCCTTATGCATGTTCAAATTCATCGTCATTTTGCAGCACTTTATGACATCGTCTTCGATTGTATAAAGTCCTGAATACTTACTTAACACATCGAGATATAAATTGAACAATTTTATTTCTTCTCTTGTATCCTTTTTTAAATATACAATTTTCAGTGCACTGGCATTTGTGTAATCATAATGATACTTAAAATCAACTGATTTAAAACGCGGTTTCTTAATAACCTCTCCTTTCATCACTGTTCCTGGCGGCATCTCTTTAAATAATTCATCTATATCTGTCGCTTCTATAGACTCATTTGCAATAAATTGATTCTTGTTATTAAACATGTTAATTGTTATATTGTGCAATTTCGATTTTGTCCTAATAATTGGCACTCTCCTATAATCGAATACCCATCTTTCATTACTCAGTTGCTTATAGCGTCCATTGACACTATAATCATGAATGCCCATAAGGGCTAATAAAATAATTAAACTGACAGGACCTGTAACTATAAAGTATGGTGCCACAATTATTTTCACAAGGAAAAAGAAGGTCAGAAGGACTATGCTTACGCCATAAGAAATGAGCATAACTTTCCTAAAGACTCTCTTTTTATCCTCAATAGTTCTAACGTGTCTCTCACTATTACTCGTTACCGCCAGCTCACTGTTATAATACTGTATAAATATTACAGCAATCATAGATACCACCGCTGATATCAATGTCGCAATAAATATGCCTTTGGCAGGATCCATCATATCAATAGAAAGCATATACATGGTGAGTTGCATAACAATTACACATATATAACTTCTTGTATTTCCTACACCTATCGTATATATCAATTCCGAATTCATGAGTTTACCCTCGCTCCTTAACCTATATCCTATATCCTTATTTACCCTTTTTTGAATTGGTTTATGCATATTGAACAAACAAATCAAAACTCATAAAAAAAGCCAGCTGTGGCTCAGCTGGCCTTTTTGATAATTAAAATTATCTACACTATTATTTACTTTGGGGGAGTTATAATGTGTTTGGATTTTAGGGGAAATAATATTTCCTTCGTTTGTATAAACTCATTATAACGACTACTCGTGAACAAATCGTGAATAAACTGATAGGATTTTATTAACGTTTGTTACGCACTTATAATGTATATTTATTTATGCATACCTGATTCAAATCAATGATACATTCTTTGCCATTGCCATAATAGGATACATTGGTTTAACAGCCTATTCAGCACTTTATCTTATAATACCATTATACAATAAAAAAACTGATGTGAAAGAGTATTGAAGCTCCTTCACATCAGTTTTATCACTTGTACTTATACTATATTCTACTTTCCACCATAAATCTCATCAAAACATGTCTTATAAGCACATTCCGTTGGTGTAATACCTAATTCTTTTGCTTTATTTAGGTTCTTCCAAGTATTTTTAGGCAGTACTCTATCAATATCGCTGTATGTTCTTTCTAAGCTCGCATTGTCTTGGTGTCTGAACTCTTCAAATCCAAACATAACGCCTGCAGTATTATGCCACCAGTCCGTTTGGAATAAAATACCTCTGTCAGCAAGTAGCTTAGACAGTTCCATTTCTTCTTCGATGCTCGACGACTTAATTTGATTGTTTGCGCCACCCCATACAATATCACATTTAAGTTTTGGAATTGTCACGTCATCTAAAACACCACCGATAGCACATGGACAAACAACATCAACGTCACAGAATAAAATTTCTTCTGGCTTCACGTATTCAATATCAACACCATTTGCCTTATGCTTCTCGATAAATTCTTTTGCATATGTTTCATTGATATCAGTTGCATAAATCTTGACGTCTTTGTTTTCAGCCAAGTATTCTGCATAATGGCCACCAACTTCACCAAGTCCCTGTACAGCAAAAGACATACCTGTTAAGTCATCACTACCTTTAGCAAATCGAACCGCTTCTTTTAATGCAATGTATACACCGTAAGCAGTCGGCTTTCCAGACGCACCTAGTGGACCTTTTGGACCACATGTGTACTGAACACTGTATCCATTGTCCTTCATCACGTCTGTCATCGCAGGTTCAAAGCCCATGTCAGGACCTGTTGAACATCTGATTTCATCTAGACAGAAACCTAAGAATCCAACGTGTTGCATGTTTGTTAAATCTAGTTCGTCCATAATGACACATGACTTACAGCCACCTACTGGTAATTCACCCGCAATGTTCTTAAACGACATTGCTCTCGCTAAGTTTAACCCATCAATGATTACATCTAACTCTAGGTCCGACTTGGCGTGTCTTCTGATACCACCCTTCATTGTACCGTGACTTGTATTGTTGATCCCTCTTTTTCTACTGTGCATATTCCCCATGAACTTAATGTCATAGTCTTTATTGTAAAAACAGTCAATCCCAAAATGCTTGCCCTTACGCACCAGCTCAAGCACCTCGTTTAAGTACGCGTCTGCACCATGCTTTGTAAATAGTTCTCTCGTTTGCTGATCATTGAACACTACAACACCATCTGTCTTAATGCTCTCTACAAAGAAATCTTTATTATAACGCGACCAATCCAGCGTGCTTTCCCAATCCTTTGACGCCTGTAGAAACGTTTCATCTGTCTTCCAGTCATATTGAATACGTAATGTCGTTAAGCCTTCCATCTCAAGTGGGTAAAATAAACTTCTTTCTTTCATTGTAATCCTCCTAGTAATAAGTTAATCATCTTTCGTGATCTTAACTTATTAAATAGCAATTCGCGTGCCAACTTTTATTCCTGATTAATGTTAATATGACTTTTAGAATTGTCTATTTTACTGTGTTTCAGCAATTAGGAGTCAAAGTATCTTCTGACGTTCGTCAAAAAATCATGACGTACATTCTTGGTATTCTGCGACAACTCCTCAGGAAAAGAGACTCTCAGAGAGTTGTCAAAAAATAATGACGCGTCAAATAATTTTGACGAAATCACATGACGTAATACTCTTATCATAATTCCTTTATTCTCCCACGTACATTTCCTACTTTAACGCAAAATACAATAGACGAGAATATTAGGTAAATTCACGTCTATTGTACTTGGTTTATGTTGTATTTTATTCTTTTTAGAAAAGAGTAAACGGTTTTATGCTACGCTGTAGCGATTAAAGCTTTATTCTTTGACTAACACTAGTAAAGTTGGTAATATGTTTATAGTTCAACACCAAATAGTTTGGTGCTGTTCTTTTTTGCATAGCAAAAGGGGTTGATTACGATAATTAATAATATATTACATCTAATATCTTCTATTCGCTTAAAGTGTAATGACAACATTCTTAGTGAACTAAAAGCATATACAGACGAAAATCTTCATATATCACATGGTATGATATTAAATACACTTTACAATAATGATGGCATTATAATGTCTGACTTAGCAAAACAAATACAAAGAAATAAATCGACTACTACTACGTTAGTAAAGAAACTAGCTAAATTAGGTTATATAGAAATTCGAAAAATTGAAAATGATGATAGAGTAAAATTGCTTTATCTAACTAAAAAAGGTAAAGATTTTAAAAATTTTTATCTTAATATTTCAGAAAATCTTACTACAACTATTTTCAAAAATATTACAAAAGATGAACAAGATCAATTAATGTTGCTCTTAAATAAAATTAACGATTCTCTTGATGAAAAATAGAATATTTGTACTATATGTAAATATCATTTACACCAAAGGATTGATTCTTGTATTTTACGAGATCGATCCTTTAATTTTATATAGTAAATCCTAAAGCAATAAACAATATCGACGCTAGTCCTAAAGATAAACCAGAATAAGATAATTGAGTTCTAACATGACTCATGACGTCTACATTAGTTACCGTGGATGTTAAAATGGCACTATC
>Ga0070724_10001739_pt1 | contig 12662 bp, 13 predicted proteins | sample tdDd001_FD_67278 | JGI IMG/M metagenome (GOLD analysis project Ga0070724, IMG submission 67278) | Marine sediment microbial communities from the Atlantic coast under amendment with organic carbon and nitrate - tdDd00.1 | ecosystem: Environmental > Aquatic > Marine > Coastal > Sediment | place...
TTCAACCCAGCATAGGATACCAATGCTTCTTTAACTGAAAAATACTTAGCCAATTGGCGGGCAACAAACAAAGTATTAGCACCAGTTTTTCTAATATAAATCAGTAGGTGTTCACCTTCACCGCATGGCTCAAAGGGAAGTTGTTCAACTACCTTAAAATCAGACATTTGGCTACGAAGCTTGGCTGTTGCGGCAGGTTCACCGTGTAAATATGAAAAATCTAATTGCATTAGGTTAGTTTACTTCTTAGGTTGTAATAAAACGACGGCATGAACAGAAACCCCTTCTTTGCGGCCAACATAGCCAAGTTTTTCTGTTGTTGTTGCTTTGACATTCACTTGTTCAATATCTGCTTGTAAATCTTGAGCGAGACATTGGCGCATTGCCAATAAATGTGGCGCAATTTTGGGTGCCTGAGCAACTATAGTTAAATCTGCATTGCCCAATTGATAGCCTTTTTCGATCATTAATCCAACAACATGTCGCAACAAGATACGGCTAGATATATTTTCATATTGTCCATCAGTGTCAGGAAAATGGTTTCCTATATCAGCCAAGCAAAGTGCGCCTAAAATAGCATCACACAATGCGTGAATAGCAACATCACCGTCTGAATGCGCAATAAAGCCTTGCTCGAAAGGTATTTTTATACCCGCTAATACTACGGGGCCTTGGCCGCCAAATTTATGAACATCAAAGCCATGACCTATTCGCATAGTCTTTCCTGCTGTTGATTAAGGATAAATGTCGCCAGTGCTAAATCATCTGGCTTGGTTATTTTGATATTATTGCTACTGCCTTCAATAAGTAAACTCGACTTACCATAGGCTTCAATGGCGGATGATTCATCCGTGACCGCAACATCATTAGTTAGCGCATAGTTAATCGCATTTAACAAAGCATCACATGGATACATTTGTGGTGTTAACGCATGCCAAAGGTTTTCTCGCTCAACTGTCGCAACAACATTATTGGCATTATCGCCACGCTTCATGGTATCTCTAACCGGGTATGCCAGTAATCCACCTTGTTCACCAGAGAAACAAGTGTGTAATAACTTATCAATATCATCTAATTCTACACATGGCCTTGCCGCATCGTGCACCAGCGCCCATGAGTAATGATTACTCGCTATTGATTGTAATCCGGCAAGTACAGAGTCAACCCGTTCTTTACCACCAATAACAGTTGAAACATCCGGGTTATTTGGCAGGCTAGTCGTTGCAAAGTATTCATCATTTAGACTAATCGCAATAACCACATGTGCAATTTGAGGATGAGATAACAAGCGATTAACCGTATGTTCGATTATAGTCACGCCGTTAATGGTTAAATATTGTTTTGGGCAATCAGCTAACATCCGTTTACCAACACCTGCCGCTGGTACTATTGCCACGACAGGTTTCATACCTAGTGTCATAATTAGCTTTTTACCTTAGACTTTTTCTGCGAAATTTGAGTGGTGTTATTTGCACTAGGTATAATTCTAAAAAAAGTTTCGCCTTCTTTGATCATACCTAACTCATTTCGAGCACGTTCTTCAATAGCCTCTACACCTGATTTCAAATCGTCGGTATCGGCATAAAGTAATTTATTACGTTGATGAAGCTTTTCGTTGTCTTGCTGTTGCCTTATAACTTCTTCTTTTAACGAAAAATAATCAGGCACACTATTTTTTCCGAACCAAAGTCGGTGTTGCAACAACAATAAAAAAATAACAAGTAGTGCCGTAATAAAACGCATTTAGCCAGCAGTTAACCGCAAGTAACAATTTAATTAGGTATTATATGTAGGTTTGACTGACTGTAAATACAATAACGAATTTAATATGGCTATACGTCGATTAAAGGAGCAATTAACGCTTAAATGCACTTTAAAGTGCGTTTAAGCTAGTAAGTACCATTGAGTTTAAAACGTCACAGGAAGAGGCTTTTTATAATTTTTCCAATTTATTTCACAAGACAACAATAACTCTCGTAAGCTTGGCATTACTGGTCTTGTCTTTTCACCGTTTTTCCATCGATGTCCAGCACACGCTGCCATCAATACTTTTTTGTTTGGCTTTAGTAAACGAAACTCTTTTGCAGTTTGATGTACATCAGCATCAGCGGCAAACCAACCAAATCGATTTGTTCGAAAGCGACCACCTTCACTGTCGATGCGATCAACACAATCAAGCACAATCATTTCTTGATAAACAATAGGAACAATCAGCCCAGGCAAAAGGTTTATTGCCTGATACCATTGCCATACCTGCTCTGCATTTTGTTCAGTCAGCGGCATATTAGTGCCTTGTTTGGCAGACCAAGACGCATTTTGAGTATCTAATAACAACGGACTTTCAACACGCAACATTTTGTCAGCCGTTTGTTTAATATAATATGGCAGGCTTTTGAGTTTTCCCTGAAGTGCACTAACATTATTTGCAGAAATATTAGCAAGTACGCTTAACTCTCGCTCATATAAAGCGTTGCATAATTCAGCAAATTCATAAGATTGCTGATCATTGTGCCATAACGACGCTTGAGTCATAGGTGATTAAGAGTTAATACTTGCATAAATTTAAGCATACTTGATTGTTAGCAAAAGATAAAATCTCTATGTTCAATCACTACAACCTTTGTTTCAAACATAAAAAAGCCCCATCTAAATGACGAGGCTCTTTAATAAAAGTTTAAAAAGTTATGAATTTAAACAGGAATTACTGACCTTTAACTTCAGATAAACCATTAAAGATAGCTTTGTCACCTAAAAACTCTTCAATACGCAATAATTGATTGTACTTAGAAACACGATCGCTGCGACATAAAGAACCCGTTTTAATTTGGCCTGCCGCAGTACCTACCGCTAAATCAGCAATCGTTGCATCTTCAGTTTCACCACTACGATGAGAAATAACCGCAGTAAAACCAGCATCTTTTGCCATTTTAATAGCAGCTAATGTTTCTGTTAATGAACCGATTTGATTAAATTTGATCAAGATAGAGTTACCAATGCCTTGCTCAATACCGCGAGCTAGAATTTTAGTATTAGTCACAAATAAATCGTCACCAACAATTTGTACTTTATCGCCAATTAAATCAGTTTGGTATTTAAAACCATCCCAATCAGACTCGTCTAAGCCATCTTCAATTGAAACGATAGGGTATTCTTGACATAAGCTCGCTAGGAAATCTGAGAATTCATTAGCAGTAAATTGCTTGCCTTCGCCAGATAAGTCGTAAATACCTTTCTCAGCATTGTAAAATTCAGACGCTGCACAATCTAATGCTAAGGTTACATCTTTACCTAACTCATAACCTGCAGCCGCAGTTGCTTCTTTAATTACCGCTAGTGCATCAGCATTAGACTCTAAGTTTGGCGCAAAGCCACCTTCATCACCTACTGCAGTGTTCATACCTTTTGAAGAAAGTACTTTTTTAAGTGCATGGAAAATCTCAGCACCCATACGTAATGCTTCGCGGAAGCTTTTAGCGCCAACAGGTTGAATCATGAATTCTTGGATATCAACGTTGTTATCGGCATGCTCGCCACCATTGATGATGTTCATCATAGGAAGTGGTAAAGAGTATTGACCCGGAGTACCATTTATATCCGCAATGTGTTCAAACAATTGTACTTTCTTTTCCATTGCCGCAGCTTTAGCATTTGCTAACGATACAGCCAAAATAGCGTTCGCACCAAATTTTTCTTTATTTTCAGTACCGTCTAAATCAATCATAGTTTGATCAATTTCAGCTTGTGCTAATGCACTTTTGCCTTTTAATGCCGTAGCAATATCGTTATTTACCGCTGCAACAGCTTTTAATACACCTTTACCTAAATAACGCGCTTTGTCACCATCACGTAATTCTAAAGCTTCGCGTGAGCCAGTTGACGCACCAGATGGGGCTGCTGCACGACCCCAAGCACCAGACTCAAGATAAACATCAGCTTCAACCGTTGGATTCCCGCGAGAATCCATAATTTCGCGAGCAATAACCTTACTAATATTTGACATTGTTGTTCCTCTGTAAACATACCCTTAATCGCAATAATGCAACTGGTGGGCAATTAAATTAATAAATAAAAATCTTTAAATAAAAAACCGCAGCAATGGCCACGGTTTTATCATTATCAATAACTTAGCTTAATTGCTGTTTTTGATGCTCAAATGATGCAGCAACAAAGCCTTCAAATAATGGGTGTCCATCACGCGGAGTTGAATTAAACTCTGGATGGAACTGTCCGGCAACAAACCATGGGTGATCTGGAATTTCAATCACCTCAACTAAATTTTTATCTGATGATAAACCAGAGAACACTAGACCAGCTTTGCTTAATTGCTCTCTGTAGTTATTATTTACCTCAAAACGATGACGGTGTCTTTCATAAATGGTTTCACTACCATATACGTCACATACCTTGGTACCTTTCAACAAGTGGCACAATTGTGATCCTAAACGCATCGTTCCACCAAGATCTGAGTTTTCAGAGCGGTACTCGACTTTACCTTCTTCATCTAACCATTCATTGATCAAACCAATAACAGGGTGCGCTGATTCAGGATGAAATTCTGTGCTGTGTGCACCTTCAAGGCCTGCAACGTTGCGTGCATACTCTATTAACGCCACTTGCATCCCTAAACAAATACCTAAATAAGGTATTTTGTTTTCACGTGCATATTGTGCAGCTAAAATTTTACCTTCAACACCACGTTCACCAAATCCACCAGGCACTAAGATAGCGTCAATATCTTTTAATGTGTCAAAGCCTTTTGCTTCAACATCTTGTGAATCAATATATTTAATTTTAACTTTAACCTGATTTTTTAATCCGGCATGTTTTAGTGCTTCATTAACTGATTTGTACGCATCGGGTAATTCAATATATTTACCAACCATACCAATAGTCACTTCGCCTGCTGGGTTTGCTTCTTGATAAAGTACTTTTTCCCACTCATTCAAATCAGCTTCTGGTACGTCTAAACCAAAACGTTTAACCACTAACTCATCTGTACCTTGAGATTTTAATAACGCTGGCACTTTATAGATAGAGTCAACATCACGCATTGATACTACAGCTCTTTCTTCAACGTTAGTAAATAATGAAATTTTAGCGCGTTCATTTGCCGGAATGGCTTCTTCACTACGACAAACGAGAATATCTGGGAATATACCAATAGAACGTAATTCTTTGACAGAATGCTGAGTAGGTTTGGTTTTTATTTCACCGGCAGCAGCGATATATGGAACTAAGGTAAGGTGCATAAACATTGCACGTTCACGGCCTAGTTCAACACCTAGTTGGCGAATGGCTTCTAAAAACGGTTGCGATTCAATATCACCTACCGTACCACCAATTTCTACCATAGCAATATCGTAGCCTTCAGCGCCTTCTATTACACGACGTTTGATATCATTGGTAATATGAGGAATAACTTGAATCGTCGCGCCTAAGAACTCACCTTTACGCTCTCTAGCAAGAATATCTTGATAAATACGACCAGTAGTAAAGTTATTACGCTTCGTCATTTTGGTACGAATAAAACGTTCGTAATGACCTAAGTCTAAGTCCGTTTCCGCCCCGTCTTCTGTTACGAAAACTTCACCATGTTGAATTGGGCTCATCGTGCCTGGATCAACGTTGATGTATGGGTCTAACTTTAACATGGTTACTTTTAAACCACGTGCTTCAAGAATCGCCGCAAGAGATGCTGCTGCAATACCTTTACCAAGAGACGATACAACGCCGCCAGTTACAAAAATATATCTAGTTGTCATGTAAAACCCAGAAATAAGGAAAAAACAGAAATTTTGCGCTAATTTTGTGAAAAACAAACTTAGCAAGACGGGAAAGAATTATATCGAAATTCACCTTTAGTAACAATAAAACTATTGCTAGAAAAACAACCTATTTAGTTTTTTATCGAGTTAATTGTAAATTATATGGAACAAGCTAAAATGTGACTTTTTAAAATCATAAGAATCGTCCATGAATAATTCCCGCTTAATGACTGTTTTAAATGCTATTGATGATATCAATAAAGAAGATCCAAATATGACACTTGTCAATGGTGAAAATATTGCAAAGGAGTTGGTTTATGGACAACGTATGACTACGTGTATCAATCATCATTGGCCTGATGCAAATGAATATCTACAAATTGCTGTTAGAGCGCAACATATCAAGCGCTGGCATTTAAAGCGCAATGAATTTGAAGCAGGAAGAACAGGCTATCTTACTTGGCGTAAAGAGCTAGGTAAATTTCATGCACAATTAACTGCAACACTTATGCTCGAAAATGGTTATCGTGAAGAAGAAAGTGAAAAAACCGCAGCAATAATACGTAAAGAAAAAATAAAAAGTAATCCTGATAGCCAAACACTTGAAGATGTTGCTTGCTTAGTTTTTTTACAATATTACTTCGAGGAATTTGCTGCAAAATACCAAGAAGAAAAGATCATTGATATTGTTCAAAAAACATGGAAAAAAATGTCAGAAAAAGGACACAGTATTGCTTTGTCGCTATCCTTTCCTGAGCATTTATCAATACTTGTGAATAAAGCACTCTCTTAACACCAATGATTAACATAGTTGTTTAATATTTATTAAAACTAAAAAATATTGCTTATTATTAGTAAATATTAAACTTTTCGTATACTTAAAGATTTTATCGGTTAAAGTTGCTTGATGTCCGTCAGGATTACCCCTTAAAATTAGTAGTATTAGATTTAATGACTACCCCTTTTTGAATAGGCACAGGATTTATTAATGAACATGGAGCAAACGAGCTTAGATTTAAATGCTCTCAACCGCACCAATAATGAGCTAAAAAGAGCTATTCGTCATTTTATTGATGCTGCGCCTAATGCTGGACCACTAGCTGTTCAAATTCAAAATATCAAAAATGCATTAAAATCAAATGAAGCAATGTTCACCTTTGCTTCATTGGTTGAACAATATGCAAAAATGAAAGGTAACCTCGACAACATCGAATACCAAAACACGAAAAAAAGCATAAAAACGTTAAAATCAAACATTGTTAAATGTGCAAAGAAAAACTTATCGACAAGCCAAATTGAAAAAATTTCAGATGTGCTGACTGAAATCGATAATAAACGCCCAATACCGTCAATCATGCTTGCACTTGGTGTAGCACTAGATTATTTGTCAGAAGATTTAAGCACGCTGCGTGAGTCTTCTAAAGTCATAGTGCCAAATAGAGACGTGGTAAGTAATGAAACAGGTGTAGTTGCGCATGATATACACCTTGCCAGTAAAAGGTTAGTAAAAGAAGTTATCGCTATTACTGGACAACTTGCTAAAACTTACCCTAACGACAAATTTATTGCAGAAATACTTAAAGAAGCTTCAAGTATAATTGACAATAAAGGCTCATTTTTTAAATCTATTGATTTATTAGAACGCTCAACTAATTATTTAGCTTTATTAATTCAACGCGAACGTTGCGCCGCCGAAGAAATGCTTAATGATATTCACGCTAACCTTGTTAGTGTGGTTAATCAATCTAGCGCTATTGAACAGCTATTAAGTGCCTCTAAAAACACAACAGATCAAGCCCAAGACAATATGTTGTGTGAATTAAAAAATATGGAAGTTAAAGCAAAAAGTATTGACACCTTAGAGGGTATGCAGTCACATATAAAACAAAGTGTTCAGCTACTGTCTACCGTGATGAATAACTATGTTGATGTTCAGAATCAAATTAACCAAACCAATGAATCAACGATTAAAGATTTAAGCTATCAAGTATCTAATGCTTCTACTTTTGTTGAAAAGCTAGAAAAGCAATTAGATGTAGCTGAAGAAACCAGCCTCGTTGATGATTTAACCTCAGTAGGCAATCGCAAAGGCTATGTCTTAAAAGTAAACCAGGAAAGAAAAAATTGGTTGTCTTCAAAACAAGCGCTAAGTTTGTTGGTAATTGACGTTGATAAATTTAAGTCAATTAATGACTCTTTTGGCCATAGTATTGGCGATCAGGTATTAAAAAGTTTAGCTCATACATTAAAGAAAAATATTCGCTCAAGTGACTATGTAGCACGTTATGGCGGTGAAGAGTTTGTAATAATTTTACCTGCTACAGACCTTAACAAAGCGATAAAAATAACGAAAAAACTTCGTGAAGTCATTAATGCGTTAAAGTTTGAGTTAAGAAAGAAAAACAAAGTATTAAAGCTTACTTGCTCCTATGGTATTAGTTGTTTTACTAAAGAAAACACCAATACAATAGACGTATTTAACCAAGCGGATAAAGCTCTATATAAAGCGAAAAACGATGGTAGAGATACCATTATTATTTCACATGAAAATAAATTAACGACCATTGAGCAATATCAAACTAATTAGAAGATAGCGGATATAAACACAATGTGAAGCTTAGTTATTTACTTTGTGTTTATGCACTTTTACTTAACGGATGAAGATAGCTTTTGATCTTCAGTTAACGGTAACTTCACAATGAAAAAAAGCGGCCCTATCACTAAAGCAACAACCAGTATTTTTAAGTAAACATTTTCAAGCACGTAACAAGACCAAGATATTGCCAAAAGTATAGAAATAATAGCAACAATTTTACCTTTTTTAGGAATGCTGCGATGCATTTGCCAATCATGAATTAATGGCCCAAATACTCTATTGGATAACAGCATTTTGTGCATACGAGGCGAAGATTTTGCAAAACAACTTGCAGCAACAAGTAAAAATGGCGTGGTAGGTAATACCGGTAAAGCCGCACCTAAAATAGCTAAAGCAACAAAAAAGACTCCAAGAAACTTAAACAACATATTCAAATATCACTTCCTAATTTATCAGCGCATATTAACACGTTAAGTTTAGTTCAATCACAATATTTGACTAAATGGTTTTGCAACTAACGAGACTAACCGTTCAAGTTCACCATTTTGTTTCATCTCATTCACCGCTTTACTGACTTTAGCATTTAACGCTTGTGCTACTTTTGCATTTGGAAAGACAATTTTAACATTAAATGTTTTATATAAGGTTCGTTTTAAATCAGGCAGAATTGATAAGTTGGTTTTAAGCAAAGGATCTACCGAAGCATCAGCAAAAATATAACCATCAACAATACCTTTTTGAACTCGTTTTAAACTACACAAAATACAGGTCGAGGCGGTAGTAGTAAAAGGGAGTAAATTTTGATGTGCCTTATCTGTTTCAATGGTATAGCTTGATAAGTTGTCTAGAGAGAGCTCACAGTCATTTCGACTATATAATACAAAGTTTACTTGATAGAGCGTAACATCAGAATACACAAATCCTAATTCTTCCCCTTCAAAGTCTCTTTGTATTAACGGAAGATGTATATCAACTTTATCTGCCAAAACATATTGCATAGACAATACAAAAGGCACGATTTCAATTTGCACATCTACGCCCATATGTTGGGCCATTATTTCAGTAAACTCTTCTAAAATAGCATTTGCGGGCCTCTCAGTATGCGCCGACATTGCAGGAATGCTAACTTTTAAAGTTACTTTTGCACTAACAAGTGGCACCCATACTAATAATAGTATAGCTAAAAATTTCACTCGAATTTTATTCACCCTATCCTCTTTGAGATAGCTCTAATACCGCTATTTAGTTTTATTCTTAGCTATTTACTTAACTTTGTATTGGATGCTCTATTAAATTAAAGCGCGTATCATCATCGCCATAAATAAACAAATCACAGTTCCCCCAAGATGCTGGAAGAGTCCACGTATTGTTTTCTTCAATAGTATAAACGTGACGCTTATTTGCACACCTTACATCCAGCTTATGTAATTCCCCTGAGATGTTAGCGATGGAAAAAGCTTTACGCAGCAAATTATAATGCCAAAACTCTTGATTTCTTATATCAGCGGACACAACAATATCTTTATCACCTGAAATTGTCGATTCAACTTTAGCCATCACTTTTACATAATTATCAAGATATGGCTCTGCTTCTTTTAATTTTTTCATTCGCTCTAGTGCACTTTGAGCCTGTTTAAATAGATTCAAATTAATTGCCAGCCAAAATTGTCGGTTATAAACATTAAGCTTATCATTGGCTTTATGAAATCGGGTACGTGATAAATGAAGAAACTCTTCATTTTGATTTCCAAGTTCCTTTTGATAATCAGCAGAAAGTAAATGGTAATAATTATTTTCAGATAAGTGTCGATACTTAAAATTATCTAATACCCCAAGTTTTTCTTTAACTAAGGTAAAATTTTTCTCTGCTAACGCCTTTGAAGCTTCTTTATATGTCCGTAAAAACTTTCTTGTTACCTTTTCTTCGCCATTCTTGTTCATGCGAAAGTCCAGTTGAACGCTGTTTGCACACTGCTGAATAGGCTGACCATTTTCAATAGCTGGCTTATATTGCCATTTCAGTGCAGCCTTTTTAGCTTCTTTTTCAAAGTCTTTACTACCTGAAGATTCATTAACTAATACATTTGAAACCGAGCCGTCTTTTTCAATAACAAAACTTAATTGAACCCAGCCCTCGCGTTTATTTCTTGCCGCATTTTTAGGGTATTTAGGAGCGATTCGTTCAATTGGTTTTGGTTGTTCAACTGTCGTCAAAAATTTTGATATTGCTTCGTTAGCATTAACACAAGTTATATTTCCTAGTGTAAAAAGCGCAAAGCTAATCATTGTTGTCGATTTAAAGTCCATTTTTTGAAAATCCTAATAAGTTTAAAACATTTATATGTCAATCAAGCTACATACTGAGAGTAAATAACAATTCCTATTTAACGCTCAGTATTCCAACTAAATAAGTAAGCACCCAATATAAGAAACACCGTACTCATAACCACTAATACCCCCAAATGATAACTAATATCTGCAAGTGTTGCACCTTCCGTGATGATCTTCCTAGCGCCAGCAACTAAGTGAGTTAGGGGGAAAAAGTCAGCTAACACTTTTACTGCGTTGGGAGCTCCTTCTAAGCTAAACCAAACACCTGACATCAGCATCATAGGCCAAGACGTCAGATTTAAAAGACCACCAATTAATTCTTCACTTTTACTACGGCTTGCCACTAATAAACCTAATGTGATCAAACTAAATGCGCCTAAAACACCAACAACCAGTAAGTCAAAATAATGCCCTAACATATAGAAATCAAAGAATAAATTGCAACCGATATAAACTACACAAGACATGAATAAGACAATAAAAAGGCGAGAGAGCAACTGCGCTGATACAAATTCAAAAGCCGATAGCGGTGTTGCCTTTAATCGTTTTAAAACAGAGTTTTTTCTATATCTAACAATAACGTAACCAACACCAAACAAACAGCTAAACATCATATTCATTCCTAAGATCCCAGGTAAGACCCAATCAACGTAACGAATTTTTTTTCCTTGGGTTTGCTGACGAATAAAGGATTGGTTTTCTGCTAAGAATATCTTTTCAGCTAAATAACTATTTGGTGCTTGTTCATTTACCCAATACGTTTGTTTAGCAAAATCAATAAGTAAGTCGATACTATGGTTAGCCAACTTGCTCTTGGCGATCTCAACTTCCTTATAGCCGATAAATTCAATATGACGTGTTTGTATAAATGGCGCTTCTACTTTAGAAAGCTCAATCACCCCTATTTTATATGATGGACGGCCATCCCCCGAAAAAATAAAAGATAAACCCACTAACATCAACACCGGAAAAAACAAATTCCAACCTAATGATGAACGATCCCGGAAAAATTCGATATTTCGAGCTTTAAAAACGGCAAAAAAACGCTGTAAGTTCATATTACTCCCTCAATGAATGACCGGTTAGTTTCAAAAATAAATCATCTAAATTTGCTGATTTTACATGTAACCCTTCCAGTGAGATTTTTTGCGCCATCAAGCTTGATAATGTGTTTTCCACATTTTCAGACATTATTTCTACCCTGTCGCCCAAATCACGCCAATACTCATTACTTTCAATAAGTGCAGGGGGAATTTGTGCTTTAGGCAAATATATAAACACTTGCCCAAAATGTTTACTTAGCAACTGACGAGGTGTTCCTGACTCTATAATTTTTCCATGGTCCATAATCACTATCTCGTCACAAAGCTGTTCAGCCTCATCCATATAGTGAGTCGTCAAGACAATAGTTTTATTCTTGGCCTTTATGTTTTTGATTAATTGCCAAAAATTTCGTCTTGCTTGTGGATCTAATCCTGTTGTTGGTTCATCCAAAAAAATAATTTCTGGGTTATTAATCAGTGCAATTGCCAACAATAATCGTTGTCTTTGACCACCGGATAATAAACGATTATCTCTATCTAAAAACTCAGACAGGTCGCACAATTCAATAAGCTCTTCATGAGGTAAAGTCTGCTGATAAAAAGATCCAAACAAATTTAATGTTTCTTTTACCGTTAAGTAGTCTTGAAGCGCGGTATGTTGAAATTGAATACCAATTTGCTGTGATATTGAATCATCGACTGGCTTACCATCGTAAAAAATACTACCACTAGTCGCCTTGATAATACCTTCCATAATTTCAATGGTTGTGGTTTTTCCTGCTCCATTAGGACCAAGTAAACCAAAGCAATGACCTTTATCTATGGTAAAACTAATGTCGTTTACAGCAAACAAATCACCATACTTTTTGACCAAACTGTCCACTTTGATCACTGAATGCATTTTATATCCTTGTTATTTGATTATTT
>Ga0070724_10001744_pt1 | contig 12645 bp, 10 predicted proteins | sample tdDd001_FD_67278 | JGI IMG/M metagenome (GOLD analysis project Ga0070724, IMG submission 67278) | Marine sediment microbial communities from the Atlantic coast under amendment with organic carbon and nitrate - tdDd00.1 | ecosystem: Environmental > Aquatic > Marine > Coastal > Sediment | place...
TCTCTTCAGGACCATCTAGAAGTTTGGTCTCTTCTGTTCCGTCTAATCGCACCTTATAAATCCCCGAACTATACCTTCCATAGGCAGACACATTTTCTAGTTCTGGTGACAGGAAAATCCTTTTGGTAAAGTAAATCCAATCCCCTTCGACACTAATAGACATACAAGAACTATTACTAATTTTAGTCTTATTTTTCTGATTAGCTTTCATTTTATAGATTGAATAGTTATCAGCAGGATTACAATAATACAACCAATCATCTTGTTTAGTAATTCTTGAAGACATGAAGTCAACTCCATTACTACTTACAAAATTTATATTATCTCTTCCAAAGTATGAAAAATAAATAACTATCAATAAAGTAATACATGTAAGAACCAAAATAGTTCTTTGTATAAATTGCATTCGCTTTTTAGATAAAGTCCCCACAATATCCATAAAATTCTTCTCTCTATCTAATTCTTTCCTATCATTCAATTTAGCCCGTAATATCTCATCAACAGTTATACCTAATATGTTAGATATCTCCAGATAATTCTCAACATTAGTCCCATGTTTTCCATTTAAGAAATTAGACATATTAGCTTCACTCATACTAATGTGCCTCTTTTCAAGCTCTGAAATCAAATCTCTATTAGACATTCCATTTTGAGATAAAAGCTTCTTTATAAAAATCCCAATCTCTACATTATTCACAATAACCCCTCCTAATAAAAATAATATAAAATTAAATAGTGAAATTGAATATCGTATTGACTAATATGACTTAGGCTGTCACTAAGTTAATAATATCACACATATATTTTCAATTATATATTAAAAATTAATCATGTTCATAATCCAAATTCTATTAGAAGATGAAAAGTTATTTATAAAGTAGATTTCAATATCATTTGCAATTATTCAAACAAAAAAGAACTAATCAGTCGGAACTATTGAGTCCAATACATTATTAGTTCTTAGTTTTTACTTAAGGATCGTGAAGACAGTATTTCTTCTATCCATAATTCCTTAAATCATTTAATGTCCACAATCTGATACTAACCTTGTTGGTTAACATATTGTGATGTCACCAAATGCGCTAGTCCCCATTCCATATAACATTAAACTAACTTCTTATTCCTTAATATCAAGTGCATCAATAAAAGAACTACTTTAACCACTCTAACACAGTAGGTATTAAGTTTAAATGCTTGTCAATTAATTTTAAAGTCGGAATAACATCATTAGTTCCTTGTAGTTTTTCATCATCGTTACCACTATCTAGACCAAGCGAACGTTTGATACTATATTCAAGCCACCCGATTTTTGCTTTTAATGCACAGTACATTAGATCTTCTATGTTAGCATTGATATTACCACCATTATTTAAATAAGAATCAATCAAAGTACAAAAAGCTTCTTTATTAATACCTTTGTCACCTTCATCCGCCCAATATAATGCAACTTCGAAGAGCTCTGCAGAAGGGTTTATTAAGCCTGCACTTTCCCAATCTATTATCATAGGAGCATTTTCATTATTCCATAATACATTTTTAGGATCAAGATCTCTATGACTAATAATCATATTATTTGAAGTTTTTTCAAGGCTTTCATTTGTTAGACTCTCTATAGAGTATAAAACATCTTTCTTACTCAAAAATTCATTCAACCAAATAACTTTTTCTTTTTTTGCATCATTTTCGAAGTCATTCCATTCAACCATAGGAAAATTATTCGTTATCTCTTCATCATGCCCCAATGATGATAAATCCAAGCTATGAACTTGTGCCAATAGATTGCCAATGACTCTACATTTATCAATATTCACATCATACGGTTTTGTAGATTCCCCTTCGTACCATGGAAATACCAAATAATACTGTCCATCCAATTCATGTATATTCTCACCATCAATTATCATAGCTGGTAGTGCTCTAACACCATTATCGAATGCAATATTGGCGACTTTCTCAGAAAGTATATAGTGCCCCATAGCTGGCTTTCGCTTCATAATCTGCGGATTTAAAAGCTTTATTGCAAATAAACCTTCACTTGTTTTCACTTTGTACATAAGGTGTAAAAATCCACCACTCACCTGGATAGGTACATCCATTATTTCTCCTAATGAAAGCTTTTTACACAATTCTACAAATTTAATATTATAATTTGAAATTTTCATTTTTTCTCCCCAATTCTCGCAATTTTATTGCTTCTTATTTCTGATAGATATGCAAATACCGACTAAGCTACCTTACTGAAATATTAGTCCCTTCTTTACCTAGAACATTATAAATTAAACCTGTTAACTAACATAATACATGGAATTCCTCTTCAGGCTCATCTTGCTCCATATTTATTAAGATATTTTTCAATACTTTGTTTCATATGATCATCTATGTAAATTTTCCCATCTATTGATTTATTATATAGGTATTTAACAATTTCATTAATGTTTACAATTGGATAAGTTTTTATTCCAAGTTCATTTTCTAATTCTTGTAGTGTTGATAACTCACCTTTACCTTTTTCCATTCTATCAACTGCAATAATAATTGAGTCAATATTTTTGACACCAATTCCATCCATAATTTCTATACTTTCTCTAATAGCAGTACCGGCAGTTATAACATCTTCAATTATTACTACTTTGTCTTCAGCAGTTGGTACTTTACCGACAATAATTCCACCTTCACCATGGTCCTTTTTTTCTTTTCTATTGAAACTGATTGGTACATTAATAGAAAATTTGTCTGCTAATGCTGTAGCTGTAATTACAACTAATGGAATTCCTTTATAAGCAGGACCATATAAAACTGATTGGTTGTGATCACACCTTTGATTAAATACTTCAGCATAGTACTTACCAAGTTCATGTAAATCCTTTCCATACTTATACAATCCAGTGTTAATAAAATAAGGTGTTATTCTTCCACTCTTAGCTTGAAATTCTCCAAACTGTAAAACATTAGATTTAACCATTAACTCAATAAATTCTTCTTTGTAATTCATTTTTTCCCTCCTATTTTTCAAAAAAAAAAATTGTATAAACTACAAAAAAAAAGAATTTTTTTGTAGTCTTGCTATAGGTAGCAAGGTAGAGACTCATCCGCCATTATCGAATATTTATACAAAACATATTAATTTGTTACAAATAATATAACATTTTTCAAATAAAAAGTAAACATTTCAAAACAAGCAATTCTATAAGTATTATGTTATTATTTTTACTGTTCACCACTACTTTGCCCATTATATTTTCATCACTAAAAATGATTAATTAAAGCAATAATTCTTCAAGTGTACTTTGATTTATATTTTCGTCAACAGGTTCTTTTTCGTCTACAACACTAAGGAAACAATCAATTGCAACTTCGCTTTATTAGAAGTATTCATCCAAGCTCTAAACTCATCGTTTGGCGAGTTTTCCCTTGTATTTATTTTGAAATTCTATACTTTTTGAAACATAGCCAAATAAAACACCTATTTTTCCAAATAGGTTTTTAAGCAATTTTTATTAAATCAAATCTGTAGTCATATTTTTTTTATTCATATTAAAAAATAATTTGACTGCTACAAGCATAATTAACGAGAGTACAATAAATTCAGTTCCCTTAAAATTTGTTATTCGATATAAAAGATTAGAAGTTAAAAGCATACTATAAAATCCTGTTCCAAATACTATTATGATAACAACAAGTATTGGTATAAGCTTAAATAATAAGCTAATTAAGTTGGAACTTATTTTTGATATCATCATTAAGATAAACGTGAGTGCAATTGAAAATATAAAAATGAATACCACATTAGAAATTACCCATTGTCCATAAGTAAAAATGAAAACAGATTGTTCGGATGAATTAAATGAATTAAATCCATTATTCCAAAAAACTTGTGTTCCTGTTTTGCTAAACAAAAATCCAAATATGGCAACAAATACAATTACTAAGACTGTAGTAGAAATTAAAGCAGCAATTAATTGGCTTAGAAGGAGTTTCCTTCCTTTTCTAGTACTATATTGTAGCTCTTTCACACTATTCAATTTATCATTAGTAATTAAAGGTGAGATTAAAATCAATACACTCAAAGTTATAACAATCCCTGAGTATAAAAAGTAAGGTTTTATGTAATTACTCATCATGAGCGAGTATATTGAGATATCCACTGCTTGTGTATTTGCTAAATATCTTTCCTCTATAAGATAAATTGCATCTAGTTTAAATCCTAAGTAGTTGTGCTCTTCTCCATAAATTCGCCACTTAGCAGTATTAATTTCTTTTAGTTTTTCCTCATCGCCATCAAATAAATCTAATTGCGCTCCTTCAACAGATCTAAGATTAGAAAATTCAATAAGTTTAGAATAAGTTATTATATCAGATTCCAATAGCAATTTTTCTATTTGAATAACTTTTTGAAATTCTTCATTTAACTCATCTTTCTTTTCATTTATAAATTCATTAAACTCATCCAATTCAAGTGTTGGTCCATACTTGTTTGTCATCTCAATTCCAAAGTTATAAAACTCCGTTTTTGGATGTCCTGCACCAAAATAATTAACATTGTATTCCATAAATAAAATATAAATAATGATCGATAGGATAATAGTTACTAATACTCCTTTTGGATTCCATATTTTTTTCATTTCGTTAAAAATAACTCTCATGTTAAATTCCTCCTTCTAAATACTTGTAGCGAAACAAATGCAATAAAAACCATTATAAGAAGTGAAACTATTGAACCGATCGTTTCAAAGTGAGGCCACAAATTATACATACCATCTGTGAACCAGATATTACTTTGAAAATATAACCAAATTGGCGAAATACTAATTATATATTTAAGTACCATTGTATTAGGAAGTTTCACTGCAATAATAGCTAAAATACCATTGATAATAACTACTAGTATAAAACTTAAATATGTGTTTTTCATTATCAACTCAATACTAAAAGACAATAATGAAATAAATGAAACAATTAATATAGAAACACCTAATGAAGCTAACGTGTATGTAAGTACTGTGTAACTATTCCAAGTAACGAATGGTCTTTGTCCAGCTACAATATCATTTATATAATTAAATTGACTTGATATAGAGCTATTCCATATATGCTGGTAACCATTGGAGTAAAAGTAATATCCCAATGTAATGAATGACAGTATTATAAATACAGAAATACTTACAATTAACCCTGCTATCAATTTCACTTTAATTGTTCCTCTACCACTGTAAGTACTATAGACTACATCTTCAGTTTTTGACATCTGCTCAAAACCTACAATCATTAATACAATCAAGCTCGAAAGAATCATTCCCTCAAGCAGTACTGTATTTATAGTAGTTGCTAGTCCATACCAATATTTTGAATACGTATCACCAGCAAAAAACAATGTTTGACTTTCATCACTTGCTGCTTTTTCTTCAATATTATCTTGTATTAAAATATATTTTTCTCTTAATTTATCTGCAACGACAGTTCCATTAACACCTAAAGCATCAATGTATTTTTTCGATACATACTCCATTTCGTAGTTATCAAATACATCATTTATACTATTTGTTTCACTAAAAAGTCGTTTAAAATAACTATTTTCACTTCCTTCAACTCTCCCCAAGTTATCATAAAAGTCTTCATCAATTACTATACCTAGCTCTTTAGACGTATCAGAAACATAATTACTATAACTTCCTTTATAACCTAAGTTGGTACTAGAAATGAAATTAAAGATTAAGCAAAGAATGAAAAATATCCATAGCATTGGAAAAAAAAGTGTCTTTCTTAGTTCCCATTTAAATACAGACAACATTTAAACTTCATCCTTATAAATATGTAGGAATACATCTTCAAGGTTTGGCGCAACTCTCTTAACATCACATCTAGGTTTTTCTTCACTGGTAAACCTAATTAGTGATTTACCATTCTCTTGCTTTTCAGTTAATAAAAAGTAAGGAACCCCTATTTTATCAACTTCTGAAGTTTCAAACACTTTACCTTCTAAGATCTTACAAATGTTAGATGAAGAATCATTATAAAGTAATTTAGTATCATTAAACATAATAACCTTATTTGCAATTGACTCAATATCTGAAACAATATGCGTTGAAAAAATAACAACTCTATTCTGAGAAAGCGATGAAATAAGATTCCTAAATCTCACACGTTCTTTAGGATCCAAACCAGTTGTTGGCTCATCCAAAATTAAAATCTTTGGATCATTTAACATAGCTTGAGCAATACCTACTCGTTGAATCATTCCACCAGAGAACTTTCCCATTTTCTTATTCGCCACATCCGATAAAGCAACAAGTTCTAGAAGTTCATCTACTTTACTATTTAGAATACTCTTCTCTAATCCTTTAAGCGTTCCTAGGTAGTCAAGAAACTGTTTCGGAGTATAGTTTTTATAAAAACCAAATCTTTGAGGCAAATAACCAATTTTATCCCTATACTCTTCATCAAGCGCAGTAATGTCATCACCTTTAAAAAGTATTTCTCCCTTGGTTGGAAACATTAAAGTAGTAAGCATTTTAATCAGTGTTGTTTTACCAGCACCATTTGGTCCTAAAAGACCATAAACTCCATTCTCAAACTGTATATTTATATCCTGTAACGCAGTAAATGCTCCATATTTCTTCGTAACATTTCTAACTGTTAACATAAATTAAGCCCTCTCTTTCTATGAAATATTTTTTTATTGTAAATAAATAACTACCACTTAAAATAATTATCATTATAATTATTACTATGTGTGGCAAGTCTTTTAAAAGATCATTTAAGTCACTCCCAAATATATTATTTGGTATCAAAAACACTAAAATCCACTGCATAAAGAAAATAAAATATCTATACTTTGGTTTTACATACTTCATAATTACAATTACTAGTAATGAGGCAATAGACAATCCTAATAGTGAAACTAATATGATATCTAATAACTCTACTCTAAATTTCAAAATAACTAAACTTGAAGCTACTGAACTAAATACAATTCCAAGTAATGAATAATATAATAATCTTAAGGCAGTTATTTCTTTCAAAGTGTACTTACAAGTCATTTTCAATTCATACATATTCAAATTTTTTTCTTTCAATTCAGTCAATAATGATAAAATAATATAAAATATAGGTGAAGTCATAAATGTATAGTTCAAAATGTTTCTAGAACCATATATTAATAAAACATAGTTAAGTAAAGTAGATAAAAGTAAAGTTACAACAATTATGTCACTGATATCACCTAAGATATATCTAAAACCAATTTTATTATGTAAACTTAAAATACTCTGAAAAAGAGTTTTCTTAGGATAAAGCCCTTTCTCAATAATATCGTTTATTGCAATATTTTTTTCTACTCTAGTTGGTAAAGGTATATTATTCATTATTAAACTCCTTTCTAATTTTACTTATTAAACGGTAGTACTTTGTCTTTATTGTTGATTCACTACAACCTAATTCTCCAGCGATTTCTTTGAAAGTTAGTTCATCATAAAACTTGAACTTAAATATCATCTGACTATTAGTACTTAAACTTTCAACATATATGCGTATTCTTTCTATTTGATCAGAATCTTCTATCAACTTAGTGAATATATCTTCACTAATTAATTCGATTTTTTCGATATCTAGATCAAACGATTTAATTCTTCGAAAATAATCTACAGTCTTATTATAAGCAATCCGATAAAGCCAAGTTCTAAACGCAGACTTCTTACTATCGAATCTATTAATAGACTTTAACATTGAAATAAATATATCTTGAGTAATATCCATAGCTTCATCTTTATTAAATAACTTCTTGTAAATATATACATAAATTTCATTGTAATATTTTTCTATAAGAATATTTGCATATTGATTTTTACCAGTCTTTTGTAGCTTTCGTATTAGTTTATCTTCTTCCAAACCATCACCGCCTTTGATGTCAACATCATCTATATATTCGTATTATACTTCCAAATAGTTTCAAAAATAAATTATAAATCATTTATAGAGTCATATTTCAATAAAAATCTATTTATTATTCTAATAAAAAAGCAGATCTTCTAAACCTGCTTATCAATAATAATATTTTATTTTGCTTTATATTTTTTTCAGAGATTCATAATTGTTTATTTGGTTCTTTTCAAATTCTTTGAACTCATTAGATTCGACATCGTCAACTAATGTCGTTCCTTTATCATTTCAAAAAGCCCTTGTTATCTTCTGCTATAAGAACAATAGATTCAAAGAAATTTGGTTGTGTTGCAAAAAAATCCCCTATGATATAATCTTATCATAAACTCTAATGAAAAAGGAGAATTATCAGATGAAGAAACTCTTTAAATGGAAGCATTTTCAAAGTGAGATTATTATTTTGTGTGTTCGTTGGTATTTAAAGTATCCACTAGCTTATCGTAACCTTCAAGAAATAATGGAAGAAAGAGGACTCTTTATAAATCATTCAACCATCTACAGAGGGGACTGGTCGTGGCTTCGCTTCTGCTCGTCAATGCGTCCTTGTTGTCGAGTAATCCCCTAAATTAAATCGCAGATTACGAAAGCACTTAAAGAAAACTTCAGACTCTTGGAGAGTTGACGAAACTTATATAAAAGTAAAAGGTCTGGTCGTAACTTCGTTACTGCTCGACTATGAACCCTTGTAAGTGGACCTATCTGTATAGAGCAGTAGTTCAACATGGTCAAACTATCGATTTTTGGCTATCTAGATCAAGAAATCGCAAAACAGCTAAGAAAAAGACCTGTTACGGTCTCAATTAATTTTATTTTTTTATCTTTTGGAAATAGCCATCATCAAATTGAAATATACTTTTAAACATTATTATACTCCTTTGTTTTTACCTAGATCAATTAACCACCTCAATAATAAGGCAAATCCACAAGCTACAGCAATAAAGATTATCAACATTATAATTGGTATTATCATCAGTATATTGTATGGATTGAATCTAAATTTCTTTCTATCAACTTCCGATTGGTTATATAGTTTGAATTCTAAATCTTTATCAGGCAGAGTCTCAGTTTTAAATTGATAATGATTCTCTTCAATTTCACTAAAAATATGATTACTCTCTACAAGATATGGATATTCATCTGATGTGTATACATCTACTGTTAAGTCTTTAAAGCTTTTCCAATTTTCTGCTGGATTAAACAAATAATTAAACTTATATATTTCAGAACTAGTTTTTTCCCTATTCATTGCACCAAGAATAGGGTAGTTAACTACAATTTCTCTAACTTGACTAGGTTTAAACTCTACTTCATATAAAAGAGTAATTATTGTGTTAGATATACTGAAGAAACTATAGATATCATCACTTCTAAAGTAGTTATCATTAGCTAGTAAGACCTGATCTAGATAAGTGATTAATTCATTATAAATAGAATCTTTAAGATTCTCGTCAGTACTTTCAATGCGGCTCAATAAATAGTCTTTCATAGTAACTTCTTCTATCAAAGTATCAACCTTATAGTCATCTATGGCATTATCATCTTCTGTAACCGCTTCTTCTTTGAAACTGAACAATCTATCTGACACATACAAAGTAATTTTTTCAGATTTATTAATATGAGCAGAAATAACATAGTTATTATCAGTTCTACCATATGAATTAAATCCTTCAGTAAAGATATATTCATCCTCATCTAAACTGAATCGAAGTTTATATCTCATTCTATCACTTGATGTTATCTCAAATGTATATTTATATAGTGTTTGTTCTTCATCAAAGTTAATTGGAACATGTTTATTTGTATCCAAGTTAAAGATAATATTTTTAAAATCACTGTCTCCTTGCTGACGGTAATTATTTAAGTCATAGGTATATCCAATTTCTTTGCCGTCGACTAAAATTGAAATGCTATTTGTACTTAAGTCACCTAAGTAGATGTTCTCATTTAAATATGGGAATGCCATTAAAACATTCTTTTCTTGGTCTGAATTATTCTTCATTAAGTACCTTGCACTCACCATACCTTGTAAGTTGTATGATTCATACTTATGGTCAGTAAAGTCAAATATTAAGTTCTCTTTTTCAATAGATATTTGAGAATCTTTATCGACGGTATAAGTTTGAGCAGCAGGATCAGCACCCCAACCTACAGGACCAGAGTTTGCTGAAACAACCGAAACACAGAGTGATAGAATAATAAGTAGTGTAGTCTTTTTCATGAAAATTAGCTCTTTCCAGTTATCCATTCCATTCCCTCTCCCCTTGTAGATTTAATTTTAATATAGCATACCCTTTAGTGAATTTCATCCCACTACTTCTGGTTGTGTTGCAAAGATTATCTTTCCTCTATTTTATCACACACCAAAAATAAAATGTAAGTATTTTATCCAACGACAAATAACTGCTCAATGAATTTAACTTCTTCTTAAACAATTACAACCGTTCAAATTTGTTTTTTCTTTATCATTTGAAATGCTTGTATAGCAGCTATTGTGATTAGGCCGATTCTAAAGACTTGAATCCGAGAATTGAATTTGTCTTTCGTTTAATCCATCTTTGATCTTGCTCTATAATATTATTCATATACTTACTACTGCGATGTTAGACACCATCATAGCCAACAGTGTCTTTGATAGCTTTTATTGTTGCTGCATACTTGTCAGTAGTAATTACCCTTAGTTTCTGATTATGATTAGCTCCCAAAGCTTTATTCAAAAAGGACTTTGCTGCTTTTACATCGAGTGTTTGAGATAAATAATAATCAATCGTATTCCCTTTTGAATCTACTACACGATAAAGATAATGCCATTTTCCACGAACTTTAATGTAGGTTTCGTCTAATCTCCAAATTGATTTAGTACTTATCGAAATGAATTGACATGTCTGATTTTTTATAGTAAGATTTATTTAGATGAATATCGAAATGAAAGGGTGATGTAAATGAAGTATGACAACTATATAAAAAATCTCTCTAGAGGATTCCAGTTTGATAAAGGAGAGATAGTACTTATAAACTTTTTTGGAGAAAATAAGGAAATAGAAATCTTAGACGATATTGCTATCGAAGTAGCGAAGAGAGGAAGCTACCCAATTAAACTACAAACATCAAGAAGTTACATTAATAATTACTATAGCTCAGTGAATTCTGACTATCTAGTACTACCAAATCAATATTATGACCTTTATAAAATTGCTAACTCTGTTATTGATGTTTTCATGTATCCATTTCCTCAAACAGGTGATGGTTTTCCTATCGATAAGCTACCACAGTATCGACAAAATTTAATGAAAATGTTCTCTACAATAACATCTAATAAAAAATATTATCTACAAATAAATATTCCAACTTCTTCTATGTCAGCACAAGTAAATCTTGATACTGAAAAATACTTCAATATAATGTCTAAAGCTGTTGATATAGACTATAGTATACTAAGATCTAAAACAAAAAATTTAAAAGAGAGATTAAAAAATACCAACAAAGTGATAATTCAGGATCAACAGAATGATATGCTAAGTTTTAATATTACTAATAGAGAATGGTATTTGGATGATGGTATGGGAGATATTCCTGCTGGAGAAATTTATGTAGCTATAATTGAGAATTCAGCGAATGGTTGTATTACTATTCCAAGCGTTTTTATAGATGGTTGCCAATACTTAAATGTTAAACTAATATTTGAGGAAGGATTACTAATAGATTCTAGTGAAAAGAAGCTTATTGATTATCTGGATAAGTTTGGAGAGAACGCAAAAAGAATATCTGAGTTTGGTATTGGATTAAACTCTAGTATTCATGAATTAACTGGTATTCAATCGATAGATGAAAAGAGAATTGGTACTTGTCACATTGCTGTAGGAATGAATAATATGTTTGGTGGAGTAAATGAAACTCGAATACATCTGGATTTTGTTTTTACTCCTAAAAAATTATACTTTAATGATAAAGAAACCACTTTACCAGAATTATTAGAATAGGAGTGATTGATATGGAAAAGATAATTTTATTTAAAAATAAGTTAAATCAAAAATTAAATGATGCAAAAGAGAAAAAAGAAATTCTAGAAACTGAAAAATTATTTGACGAAGCAGTCTTTGAAAGTATTAAAATTAATGTAACTGAGATATTTGTTAAAATGCTTGATATTTGTGAAAAAAAATCCAGTTCAAGCTTAGATCGTTTAATAGAAGAATATTTAAGTTTCTTAAATAATATTCCCAAAAACTGGATATCAAATTTAGAATATGCAAAACAGAATGAAGATTTTGAAACAGTTATGAAAGAAGAGATTAAATTACAAACTAAAGAATCAATTCTTCAATTATTTAATGAGTTGGTGATAAATAATGGAAGCTAACAATTCTATTGAAATATTTAGATGTTTAGGTGATAAATCAAGATTAAATATTATTAATCTATTAATAGAAGGTCCAATGTATGTAGAACTCTTATCAGAATCATTAAGTTTAGCACCTTCGACAGTGTCATTTCATTTGAAAAAGCTAGAAAAAGCAAATCTTGTTCATATGAAAAAAGACCAATACTATTCTATCTATTCACTAAATAAAGATATCTTTGATGTAACTATTGAAAAATTAATTATTGAAAGCTACAGTGAAAAGAACGACCTTAAAAAAAGGATTAATGATTTTGAAAACAGAGTGATAAAATCTTTTTTTGCAAAGGGAAGACTAACAAAAATACCCATTC
>Ga0070724_10001745_pt1 | contig 12642 bp, 9 predicted proteins | sample tdDd001_FD_67278 | JGI IMG/M metagenome (GOLD analysis project Ga0070724, IMG submission 67278) | Marine sediment microbial communities from the Atlantic coast under amendment with organic carbon and nitrate - tdDd00.1 | ecosystem: Environmental > Aquatic > Marine > Coastal > Sediment | place...
GTTATCGTGGTAGATGAAGATTGCATTCTCACAGCTGATCCCTTTGGCTCCGCCCCAGATGCAGAGGTTTTTCATTGCCTCTTCATACCCTTGTCCGTAAGGTCCTGTAACTCGAATGTAGGCTAAGGTGCCAGCTTCAATTGTTGTGGTTTCCATTGTGACTCTCCGTTGTTGGTTTATGTCACTATGGTAGGAGGGCTCGCCTCGGCTGGCGTTTCCGTTATTGCGTAACGAGTGTCCAATCTTGCTCTTTTGCATCAGCTGACACAGCTTTTCACTGCTACTACACTCCCTTAGCTTGCTGGGTGTTAAACCAAAGCGCTGTTTAAATGCCTTTGCCAGACTTTGTGAGCTGGAAAATCCGTTATTCAGTGCCAGCTCGGTGATTGAAGCCTGTTTATAGAAGAGGTCTGTGGCTATACGTTCTAACCTTAAACGCCGCAAATACTCACCTAGGGTCTCGTTTGTGACTGCTTTAAAAATACGGTGGAAATGGTAGGGAGAGATATTGGCCATAGCCGCGACCTCGGGCAAGTTCAAGGGTTGATTGAAATTTTGTTCAAGGTAGCGAATTACTGGCTTTAATCGCTGCTGGTAATCGGTTCTCATTGGCAGAGCTCTGTTGAGGCTTAAGTAGTAAAACAATCGAGGCCGCCAGTTAAACAGATTTATCTTCATTATTAAACAGAGATTATTGGAAGTTAGGTTTCGGCTTAACCAATATTGCTCTAAGTTAGCAATGAGCCTGAAACATTTTCTGGGAGGGGGCTGAACATGACAGAGTTTTTGCTGCAACGCTTTAGCGAGATAGACTGGAGTATTGGGGGAGGGCAACTTTTCTCGATAACCCTGCTGCTGTTGTGGCTGTGGGCTATTTGGCCGAGTGATGATATGAAGGTACTCGTTAAAGATAAGGTCGGTCAGTCACGGCTTTTGCTGGTGGCGGTTGGTGTCAATGGATTGTGGCTGATGGATGCCAGTATTAACCCGGGGATCCATGTGCATTTTCTGGGACTGGTCACCTTGATGCTGATGTATGGCTGGCGAATGGCGACAGTCGTTTCCCTGTTACCTGTGTTGTTTTTTGCTACCTTTATTTTCAAGACGCCATTCGATTTTGCTATTTATGGCATCTTGGCTGTCGGTCTGCCGCTGTTTCTCTGCCATTGGGTTTATAGCCAGATATTCAAATACCTACCTCACCATCTGTTTATCTACATCTTCGGTAGCGCATTTATCAATGGCTTCCTCTCTATTGTGTTTCATATCCTGGCTTGGTCGACCTGGCTGTGGCTGACTACGGATTATGACTGGGCCTTTCTTATCGATAACTACTTATTGGTGATCCCACTACTCGGTTTTCCCGAGGCGCTGCTAAACGGCATGGCCATAACCTTCCTAGTGGTTTACCGCCCGCAGTGGCTCTATGACTATTCCGATAACACCTATTTTTAATCGGAATGACTCATAACCAGATTATCGGCTGCTATTAACGCCTTTAAGTGCTTTTTTATCTGCCTGTCGTAATCGCTTCTGGGTAGATCTTTGGAAATACGGTGAATTGAACGTGTTTTTTGGTCTGTGTAGGGAAAGGCGATATAGTGATTCCCCCTGTTCAATTTGGTTGAGAACTCATACTTTTTAGACAAGTCAAACAAGAGTTTAGCGGTTGCTTTTAGGCGCTCATCTCTGCCGGGAATGGCGTTGCTTTTCCTGAGCCTGGCAGCGATATGACCCGCATTATCTCTGCTATGTTTTTGCGGAAAAATAGGGTTAGCGTGAATGATCAGGTTGCCATTACTATCGGAGTCGAAGCTGATGAATTTATGCTCACCTGATGCTTGCTGGTCAGCCATAGTATGTGGCGTTATTAAGAGTGATATAAGCAGGGTTAGATTGATAATAAACGAGTTCAAAATACACATCCTTATGGCTTTTTGAAATTGGTCGTTAATCGCTCTGCTCTAAACTGCCCAAAATTATATTGCGGGTCAATGGTTTTTATGAAGAGCTGTTCGATTTTTAGTGTATGGATATTGGAAAGTCAATATCGTGCAAGACTGCCAGATTTTTAGGTATAAAAGTGTCGATAATGGAATTTTTATCCCACCTTTTCATGTATATAAAACACCTTGTTTTTATATGGCGAATCCCCCTGAATTCTAAATGATGGAATGTGTCGAAAGCCGCTTATGTCAAGGAGTGTGGCTAAGTTCGTCTCTTATGTTCTATATCAACCTTTAGCCCTATAAACACCATTTGTCAGGCCAGTTGTTAACTATACTTCTTAGACGAATTATCAAATAAAATAGTTCGGGGTTTGCACCTAATGTAAGGAGTAAGTTATGAGGTTTAAATTTATTCTTTCGATGCTGTTAGCGACCCTCACGGTGGTTGCTAATGCACAAACCGATGAGCAAGTGGTTACCATCTACTTCGCGGGAACAAATATGACCCAGGAGTATTGGAATGAAGCTCAGTTTCTTCATCCATTTTCTGAGCCGGAAACGATAGCAACCCTGTATAAGCAACAGGTAGATGGTGATAATCATCATAAGATCATCCTTGATGGGTTTGAATGGCTTGAAGCCGCACTGCCTGATTGGAGTGGTAAGTTTTCAGAAGCACATAGTGATTTAGAGGAGGTGGTTGATAACTTTTCCGAGGAGGTGTCTGATTCATGCGATTTGGCCCCCTGTATCGTACTTAATTTAGTGGGATTCAGTCGAGGCGGGGCTTCGACTCTGCATTTTGCCCACACAATTTCGAATGAGGAGGATTACACTGAACTAAAGAGCAAGATCAAAAGAATCAACATATTGAACTTCGATCCGGTTCCAGGAGATGCGTTTATGGGCGCGGAAGTATTCAACCTTCCGGATGGTGTTGAGTATCTGGGTTTCTATTCAGTGGATGAGCGTACTCAGTTCTTCGCCCCGGTATTTCCTACTCCTGCAGCGGCTTATTACGATGCATTTACGGTTCCGGGTAGCCATGAAACTATGGTCGGGAATATCTATAGGGGCGGGCATCGAGGCCTGCTTGATTTGGGTAAGGTCGAAGCCATACGTGTGGTCTCTTCGGTGCTTAAGATAGTTGCTACCGAGGTATTGGGCTCTTCCGACTGGGGACACGTGAGATTTAATGATGACCTGTCGCATCCGGCGCGAGATTTGAGTTGGTACGATGAGGTGACCGACACCGACGGCGACGGCAGCATAGGGATAGATGAACTTGAGCGTTATTTTACCGGGAGGTTAGAATTTATCTATAGTGTGTTTGCTCCAGATCCCACTTCACCGCTTCCATCATATTCTGATCAGATGCGTGCACAGTTCTTCTTGCCTGTGATAACGCGGGAATATTGGGGCAACCTGATACCTGAGTGTTTCTTTGAGCCTGTGTTCCCATTACCGGATCTATTTTTATCGGTTCTTTCAAACCGTTGCGTTTACCATCGTCCCACGGACTATGTTGGAGCTCTCGGCATTTCCGATCGCAGTCTCGAAGAGATAGGAGATCCAGAATATCCCCTGAATGCCCTGGATGGGAGTGATTACAGGATATGGAACCTGCTACTGGAGAGAGGTAGCCTGGATATCGATGAAGATATTGTCGATTACAACGAGGATAACTGTCCATTCGACTTCAATCCGGAACAGGTTAACACCGACGGCGATCTGTTAGGTGACATCTGCGATGCGGATATGGATGGTGATGGGATTGAAAATGAGTCAGACAACTGCCTGCTTGTCTCTAATGCCGACCAAGCTGACTTTGATGATGATGGACTGGGTGATGTGTGTGATCTCGACGCCGATAATGATGAGATCAATGATGACTTGGATCTGTGTCTTTATACTCACGCTGACACCACAGTGAACGCCAGCGGTTGCAGTCTTGCGCAATTAGTACCTTGTGAGGGGCCGGATGAGAAGACTAGCTGGAAGAATCATGGTCAGTATGTCTCTAAAATGGCGAAGGAAGCTAAAATCTTCCGTAAGCAGGAGTTGATAAACCAGTGGGGGTTTTTGACTATCATGCAGGCGGCAGCCCAATCGACTTGTGGCAAGTAATATAGAGTCAGGTAACGCTTCCGGTTTCTATTGATCTCAGACAATAAAGGCTTCTGCAATATGCAGAAGCCTTTTTATATTTAGCCGTGTTGGTCTTCGTTTCTTATATCAAAAATGTGACTAGGCATTGGCCGTCGACCGGATGGCGGCCTCGATTCGATCCCGAACCTGACGTGACTTTTCACCTTTAAATATCTCAAACAACAGGGTTGCATCGGATTGTCGGGCTAAGATGTCCACTAAGGCGATGCGGTTATTAACACGCAGGAAAGTGAGTATCGGCTTAAGCTCCCCTTGGCGCGCGAGCGAAGCCAGATAGTTACCCATACAGTTGTGGTAGTTTTTAATCGCAAATAGGACAATCAATTCACGTTTAATTTCATGGCTCAGTAGCCAGTCCATCAGCTTGCTATAGGCTTGCTCTTCATAGTCATCGCTATCTAACGTTAAGCGGGTGGCCAAATCGACAGTGCCGTCACGGACGAACCCGTCCATATGGCCCTCGACCAATTGCTCCATGATCACCTTGTAAGCGCGATAGCTGTGGTTAGTCAGGAGTAACATGAGTCGTTCACGGCGTGCTGCATCGATGCGCCACAAGAACTGCCCCAGACTATAGGTACGATACTCATCGACACCGATGACGGTTTCTTCGCGCATATAAGCGTTGAAAAGTGGTGCGATTATCTCATAGCTGGTTTCACCCAGAATATAGGACCAAAGCGTCTGCTCGATGATATGTTGTCGTTCTGCAAGGCCCGGTAGTTTTTGGACGGCATCTATCACCAAACGAGCATCGACACTGCTATCTAAGATGAGTAGTTGCCCGCCCAGATAGAGCTGCTCACGGGCGACCATCTCTTTATCGAGGACTAATAGCTGCAGTTCATCGCCGACACGTTGTGCTATCGTGGCATTTATCCAGCTCATACCGGCGCAATGACGAGTTTGGCTTATGTCGGCCTCGGGGTGTATCTGAAGCGGTAGTCTCAATTTTTTTGGGAGATCGTCCGGGTCGCTGATATGGTCGAAGAAGAGCGTCGAGGATTGGAACTGATATGCTATAACCTCTTCCCAAGACTGGCTATTTAATGCAATAAAGTGACTAATGCATTGTCTGAAATCATTGTCTAATGTGAAGGGGTGTTCGGGGAAGCGAAGGGCGACATCCTGATGAAATTTGAGCTTATGCATCTGATAGGTATAGTCCAGCCCCCTCAATAAGGCCTGAGCGTGGCGTTTATTCGTGGCACCTATCATGCTTAGATTTTCATCATTAGACGTATTGTCCTCTATCAGCTCAACGAGTGCCAAATAGTCTGCTTTACGACTCGTGTTGTCGATAGACTGCTCGACCTGAAAAGCCAGAGTATAGTCCTGGGCTATACCGTGACGATTAAGCATCTCGTAGAAGTTTATCTCCTCCAGCTGATTATCAAACCTTAAGCTGAAATCATGAGTACTGTATAGACGGCTGATATGGCGGATCATCTTTGTCGGCGCCATGGTTATCAGCAGTTGCCACAAACGGTTGGCGATATTTGCCTCAGGCAGCGGTACCTGTTTCAACCAGAAACAGATCACAGCCACACGTTGATAGTCATCGTCGTAGTCATTAAGGAAGTGATAACCAATCTGCTTCTCGCTGATTTTGGGGAAGTAGAGATTGGACTGGCGACATATCTCGTCTCTGTGCAGATGCTTGTCGAATAACGCGATTACCGCTTCTTGACTGAGCTCTGTTTCATCTTGAGTGAAGAAGCTTCTGATCTGCTCAAGCTCTGTTTGGCTAAAGCCTTTCTTTTCGAAGTGCCCCTCACCCTGGATCTCCGCTCGTTCGAGCAGTAAGGCTAAGGCACGCTCAAATACGCCGGCTAGGCTTGTTTTCAGCCCAGTGGTGTAAGCGTCATTTGTGTGGTTATTTGCATCCCACTGAAGCAGGTAGGCTTTCAGTGTGTCTGTGCCCAGATTGTTCTCATGCCATTTCGAGGTGTCACAGCAATCACGCTGGCTGAATAGTTTATGGGCCTGAGCCAGCAGAGTATGTGTTACGGGCTCATCGAAATCACAAAAGTCATCTATAAGTTGTTCGAGTCTGCGTTTATCGTGTTTGCTTAGCTCTCCTTCACTGGCACTTGGCGACGGATCGTAGCGGGCATAGTAAGCTTCTGTGGTGATAATGGCTTGGTAGTCTCCTTCACCTGTAAGCATTTCACACAGTTCGGAGGATAAAGTTTGCTGGCCTAATAAGCGATAAAAAATATCGATAAATCTCAGCATTATATGGGCTGATTGAACATGAACCGTACTGTTTTCATCCGCGGTTATGATGGCCTTGGATAGAAGTCCGTGTTCAAATTCGACTTCAATAAAGCTGTCTTGATCTTCGAGTAGATCTTTGGCCGGGTAGGCAAGCACCTCATGCAGATTTTCACGTAGATTGTCAAGACTCCCCCTATCCCAGCAGGCATCATCCATCGCCTCAAACAAGGAGGGCGCATGGGTTTGACAGTGTGCCCAAATGTCGAATGACTTCAGGGTTTCGAGCACTGATGCCTCTTCGTTGAAGACGACATATTTCAGCAGTGCTTCGCTATTATCCAGTGTGGCGATAAAGTCGGTTAGCATATGAATACCACCGAGTTCGGCTTCCCGCTCCTCGCGGCGAATATCATATGCACGCTCATCTTCCCGTTTTTGGAAGATACTCTGGGCGTGGATCACCAAGGGGGTATCGAGCGTATTTTCCAGATGTATCTGTAGATCCATCGCCTCATTTTCGAGGTTGTTATGGATAAAGTGACGCCCGAGTTGTTCGTCGATATCTTCCTGTTCGCAGCTGCAGAGTTCGGGGAACAGGCTTTTATAGATCTCCAGTACCGGCTTCTGGCTGCTCAGATCCTCATCTTCGCTGTAGGCAAGCATAGGTTGGGCTGTAAAACGTTGTGTTATCAGTTCAATAAATCGAGGGTAATGCTGCGGGTTTTGTTGAAGGTATTCGCCAAGAGGTTGATATTGCGGCGATGACTCATCCCAGTTACAGCCATAAAAGGCGAATCGGAAGGCGGCATTGTCACACCAGATAAATGCTTTCATCATAGCGTCACACCAGCCATGATGTTTGAGCAGGTTGAGTAACATATCTTCGTAGCCGTTAGCATGCTCATCGTCCCAGTAGGGGATAAACAGCTGTGCCAGGTAGATAGCATCGTCGGCATCTTTAGTGGCCATCATATAGAGGGCTTCTGCAGCAAAGACTCGCATATCATCGACCCACATCTCGCTGGTGTCGTTTTCAAAGCGGGCATAGTTAACCGTGGCTTGGGCGGTGCGGCGTAACTGTGGTTTGAGTGAGTCATGCTCCAGTGCGATAGCAAACAGCAGGGCCTCTGAGATATAGAGGCTGGTATCTTCATTCACTATATCTTGTGAGTCATAGCCTCCGTCGGGAGTGAGATTGAGCGCGTTCAACGCTAACTCTGCATTGGCAGTATTGGTTAGTTGCAGGTGCTCTCTTTTTCCCGAACTTATATCCATAAAGGCGATATCAAACTGGCTGTCTTTGAAAGCCTGATGGCCATCTAGCAGAGTCTGATATTCACTTAATGCCTGCTCGATACTGTTGATGTCGGTGCGATTGAATTCGATGATCTGAGATTTTGGAAATGAGTCCATCTTAACGTCCTGTTAAATCTAAAGGCGGCCTGATTGGCAAGGGGAGAATGCTTTAGTAATGTGCGGGATAATATCTGATTACCGCATAAATAACAGTTGCTTGCGTGTAAATTATTTGAGGCCTGTTTGTTAATCCATGAGCGGGGGCTGAAATCTACTTTCTTGAAAGGCCTATTTAAAAATGGCATTATTCGAAAAAAGGAATTTTTATGTCTATAAAAACATTAAAAGCAGTCGTTAAGTTTAATGAAAATCAAAGGATTGCCCCTCGATTTATCCTCACATATTTGGTGATTTGGTTTGTTTGGCATAACCAACTGTTCACCAGCTTCTTTACAACCAGCGGCGATTTTCTGACAAGAGCAAATGTGGCACTGGCATCAGTTACCGATAACCATTACCTCATTGTTCTGGCTATAACCTGTTTCTTTTATATGGCGCGATTGGGTTATTATTTTTTGAAGAATAAAACTCAGGCTCTGTTAGAGGAAGACGATATTGCCGAGATTGAGGTTGGCATTGATCAACGCTTTGCAAAAAGTGAAGATATCGACCGATTAATGTCCATGATTACCGATCTTAAAACTCAATTGGCGGTAACGAAAGAGAGAGACCAGAAAGCTAATGCTGACAAAAATTTACTGATTAAAAAGTTCCTGGCTCTCCGGGAGGAGTTAGATGAAGTTAAGGCTGAAAATGCCCTTCTGACGAAGTCTAATAAAACGCTGAAGGCTCGACTCTCTGACAGCTGCGATATGGAAGCGGGTGTATTAGAGCCTAGCTGATACCGATTACTCATCAACGTTTAAAGATGTCTGTTCCAACTGTTTAGCTTGCGACTGAGCTTTAGATGAGCTAGCTGTCATAGTTTGAGCAAAGTGCTCAGCAACCTGTTTATTACTGAGTTCTGACAGGTTTAGAGCCGCCACCTGATTCAGGGACTTTCTAATCCCGATAGTGAAGCTACACTTCAGTGATAAACGGTTATCCCTCGGTTAACCGTCGATTAATTACAGGAGCCAAACATGAAGGTTATTGCTTTTGCCGCAACCAATCACACGAAATCAATTAATAAACAGTTAGTAGAATATGCTGCGTCTCTATTAACTAAGGTAGAGGTTGAAGTATTAGACATAAATGACTATGAGCTTCCTCTCTATGGGCAAGACAGAGAGGAGGAGTTGGGGCACCCTCAGCTTGCTAAAGATTTTTTGGCTAAGATAGGTGAAAGTGAAGGGATCATTATCGCCTTCGCCGAACATAATGGCTCCTATACCGTGGCCTATAAAAATCTGTTCGATTGGTGTTCCCGTATCGAGCCAAAAGTTTACCAAAATAAGCCTATGGTGCTACTGGCTACATCTCCCGGTTCTATGGGGGCTTCCAGCGTTTTAGCCACGGCGATTCAATCGGCACCCTATTTCGATGGTGTTGTGAAGGCCAGCCTGTCTATTCCCAGCTTCTTTGATAATTTTGATACCGAAAAACAGCTGCTAAAGCATGAGGAGCTGGATGAACAGCTCAGGGATGCAGTCAGTCATTTGAACCATTTGAAATAGGTGAGGGTGAGTGTTTAAGCTGAAACAGACTTGGCATACACTGAGTGTTAAAAAGCCGTGATAACGGATATCACGGCTTTAATGGGCTTATACTGATTGGTATTATTTAAAATCGGCCTATATATGCCTGGCCAATTATATTGTTATCTCTGTGCTTGAGATGTTTATCTATCGCGCTTATCACGTCAGGGGCAATCTCTGCGAGCCTGCCTTTTATCGGCATCAGGTTGGATGCATGCCTGCCATCGATATAGAGATCCGGCAGTGTGAGATGTTCCAATAATACCTTCATCTCCTCCAGCACCTCATAAGGGTCGAGTAGTGTAAAATCCCCCTTGGTCATTTGTCTGTGTAGTACGGTGCCTGGCATCGGAACCGTGGTCAGCGTACCCAAAAGGTACGGCTTCATCCGATTAATGAGTTCAGCTGTTTCAATTGCATGAATACGAGAGCGCTCGCCGCGGCCTCCCAGACCGACCATCACCATAGCTACCAGCTTTATTCCTGACTTTACAATATTACTGCCAGCTTCAAGCATCTCTTCGGCCGAGACCCCTTTACGTACCTCCGTTAATACTTTATCCGAACCTGACTCTACGCCCAGATAGGTCATGGTTAACCCGGCTTTCCTTAGTTGGGTTAACTCCTCCAGAGTCTTACTCAAGGTACTCTGTGGACCGGCGTAGGTACTGACGTGAGTGAGTTCGGGGAAAGCGCCATAGAGTTCATTTAATATCTCCAACAAGGTCTCTGTTGGCAGCGAAATGGCGTCGCCATCGCTCAGGAATACTTTGCTAACTCCAGAGCCATAGGCTTTCTTTGCCATCTGAATATCTTCTTTAAGCGCTTCTATGGTGCGAACCCGATAGCGCACATCTTTGTACATAGAGCAGTAGGTACACTTGTTGTAAGAGCAGCCAACGGTGCACTGTAAAATATAGGCGCCTGCCTCCGGTGGTGGTCGATAAATTTTACCTTCGTATCTCATAAGCTGCCTCCGTTGAGTTTGATTAATTGATAAGCTTAGTTAGGGCTACTTTGCGAGCTCTGCAGCTGTGTCTGCAAAAATTCCCTGCATATCTTTCGCTTCCCGCTCGGTCTGACCACCATGTTTGAGAAATGCGGCGATAATTGCCTGGGTCTTCTCCTCTTTAGCCCGCTCAAGGAAGTAGCGTAATTCAAGCTCACTGCCAGCGGCTTCATCCTTTATCGAGGTGGCGACAATCGCTTTATACATTTCGATGTCACGGATCTCCCACTTGGCGATGATTGATAGCATCTGGGCAAGAAATGCCTCAATCTCTGCCTTTGGCACGAATTGGGTGATGATGCCCAGGGCTTCAGCCTGCTGTGCGGTGAAGTCCATGCCTGTAAGCAGAGCTTGCAACGCCTTGCCTCTACCTAGGCGACGAGCAAATTGGACCGCACCCTGACCACCGGTTGGTATATTGATGTAAAGCTCAGGTTGGGCAAATGCCGAATTCTCGGTGCCATAGGCCAGGTCACATGCCATCACAAACTCATTGCCTCCGCCACGAGCCACACCGTCGACGATGGCGATAGAGATCTGTTTCATCGCCTTTATGTTTTCGATCATGTGGTTGAACTCGATAGATGCCGCCTGACCACCGGGCGTACCGTTAATCACATTGAGATCTAGGTGGGCGATAAAGAACGCTTTATGGAAGGATCTGAATACCACAGCCTTAGTGTCACGATCATCCTTGAGAGAGAGGATGAATTGGTTCAGTTCGTTAATCAGATCTATGGTGAGAATATTGACCGGCGGGTTACTGATCACCACTGTTGCTATGCCGTCGGTGTTGCTGATTTTTAGTGTGCTCATGGTCGTTCCTCTTTCAAATATTGATGTTCCAGGTTGGCTGTGTTGCCGTTTCTGAATGTTCAATCAATATACAGCTGCAATAAGCTATGAAAAATACTCGTATTGGCACCTCATTGGTGCCAAAATGGCATCAAAAGGGGGGGCGAATGGAACTATCAAGTCGACTATTACTCTTACTCGAAGTTATCGAGTCGGGTTCATTTACTAAGGCTGCCGATCTGCGAAATGTAGACAGGTCAGTGATTTCCAAGCAGATAGGAAAACTCGAAGATGAGTTAGATGTTCGCCTGTTAAACAGAACCACACGTTCACTGTCTTTGACCACGGCGGGGGCTGAAATGGTTAAGCAAGCGATAAGCCTGCGGGAGATGTTGAGTGAGACCAGCCGAATCGCGCAGAACTATCACAGTGAGCCCAGAGGCACGCTGAGGATCAGCAGTTCGACATTTTTTGGCCGCCAGTACGTTCAAAAAGCGGTTGAGGTATTTCAGAGAAGATACCATGAGATCCATGTTGAGCTGAGGCTGGAGGACAGGGTGGTAGACATGGTCTCCGAAGGATTTGATATCGGCTTTCGTATCGGAGAGCCGAAAGAGTCGAGTCTGGTGGCACGTAAAATTGCAAGGAACCGACTACTTATCGTCGCTTCGCCGGACTTTTTAAAACGACATAAAGAACCACTCACTATAGAGGCACTTGAGCAACTGCCCGCGGCGGTGTACTGTGCACCCGGAGTTTTGCTAGATAAAATAAAGTACTTCGATGTAGACGGTGAAGCTGCCCATATCCAGCTCGATATAGCCTATAAGGTCAATGATGTTGAGATGATGGTGATGGCGGCGTTATCGGGCAATATGCTAGCCGTGGTTACGGCGCAGACGATTGAAGATGAGGTGTTGGAAGGCAAACTGGTCCCCATTATGACGGACGTTAATTTGGCCGACTTTGGCACATTTTACGCGGTATACCCCCACAGAGAGCCTGCGATAAAAACGTCATTATTTATCGAGACGCTGAGGGAGATCATAGGAGCGGATATTCCGGTATGGGAGTCGAGAATTCCCGGTTTCGATAATATGTATGGCTATCAGCCTTGAGCATATCTGGCTCCTGCTATAGTCGTGTATCGTTCCTGAGAGTGAACCCCTTTTCATCTGGTCTATAGTAGAAACTCGAGCAGTGCCTCCAGTGCCGGGCTCTTCATCCGTTTGGCTGGGTATACCAGATACACTGGAATTGGGGGCATGGCGAACTCCTCCAGAATACTCACCAGCCTGCCGTTATCAATATGTTCCTGTACCAGAAAGTCGGGGAGTTGAGCTATCCCCTGATTGGCGGCGGCAAATTGAGCGACCATTTCGCCATTATTGACTTCTATATCGGCACTCACCCTGACTTGATGTTCTTTGTTCGACTCATGGTATTGCCAGCGTCCGGGTTGACGGCTTGAGCTGTCTAAGATGCATCGATGTTTTTCCAACTGGCT
>Ga0070724_10001751_pt1 | contig 12614 bp, 9 predicted proteins | sample tdDd001_FD_67278 | JGI IMG/M metagenome (GOLD analysis project Ga0070724, IMG submission 67278) | Marine sediment microbial communities from the Atlantic coast under amendment with organic carbon and nitrate - tdDd00.1 | ecosystem: Environmental > Aquatic > Marine > Coastal > Sediment | place...
TAACTGATGCAGGAATCTTCTTAAAATAAGCTTCAGAAACATCTCTATTCAAAATATGTGAATAACCGAAGCTTCCTTCTGTAACAATATTCTTTACCCATAATCCAAATTGAACAACGATTGGCTCGTTCCAGCCTTCTTGCTCAGCAAGTTGCTCATACCAGTCATTACCGACTCCAGGACTCGGCACATAATTATCTGGCATCAATTTGATAAAATAAAAGAATAGAAAGACAGTTATAATAAATGTAATAAACATTAGTCCTATTCTTTTTAACATGTATTTTAACAAAGTTTATTCTCCTCTAAGTGATTGATTTTACCCCTATGTTAACCCTAAATACTATTATTGCTATAAGTCACTAATCTTAGTGTATTATCTATCAGTCAGCATTTTAGTGACTACTTAAACATGATTCAACTAATATAAATTCATGCTATTAAATAAAAATACAATACCTTTTAGTGACATAAAAATCCCACGTTCATAAGAACGAACATGGGATTATTTATTAGTTATTAATTACCTACTTGTAATCACTTTAGTCCATAAAATCTGGATCACTACTTAAGTAACGGTATCTACCCGTTCCCCATTGGAATGCACTTGAGTACACAGGCCATTCAATTACTACGTTATCTGCATATACTACAGCATCAGAACGTGTAACTGTAGGAATAAGTGTACTTTGATCGAAGAATACTTTTTCAAGCTCTGCTAAGTAGTTATAAATGTCATTTGATGCACCAGCGAATGGTTCAGATGCTGTACCATCCCAAGGTGTATCTTCATTAATTACTACCATACAGATATCTTGAAGTGGACCTCTGTAAATACCAGCTTCTTTACCATCAGCTTCTTTTAACCAGTTGTAAAGTTTGATATGTCCTTCAAGTTCATCTTCTTCCATAGAATCAAGACCTAGTTCATCTAGATAGTTCCATGTGTTTGTTAAATTAATTTCAATTTCCATATTTACGTATTCTGCAAGTTCATCTTCTTGTGTCACATCGTATGGTTGTGATAAACCTAGGAAACCTCCACCAATCCAATCACCAAAGAATGCGATTGCTGGATATTGCCATTGTGCACCTGATGAACTACCGAAACCTACGTTTGAAAGTGTCATATCAAAGTTCCAAGTAGAAACTTGTGCTTGATGTGCTTCACTTTCATTGTATACGATATCTAAAATAATTCTTTCTTCATCAGCATTAAATAATTCTTCATATGAAACTTTTATATGTTCGATTAAGTTCTTATCGAAATCATCATTATCGGAAATTACTCTAAGTGTAATTGGACCCTCATTCCCTTCAGCTAACCAAGCTTCATAAGCTGTATCAAATAAGCTAAGAGCTAAATCTGGAACATAAGCATGAGTATCTGGATTAATATTAAGCTCTTCTAATACACCCATATGTTGAGGTGATTCTGAATAATAGAATACGTCCTGATTGTATGCTTTTGTATCTAAAGGAATTGGTAATAATGAAGCTGTATTTGGTGCGTATACATTATTCGCATAGTAGCTTCTATCAATTCCATAGAATAATGCTTGTCTAAATGTTTTATCGAATAACACAGATGGATGCATATGTGGATCTTCTTCATTTTTAGAAGCCGCAGCATTTATAATTAAGTATTGCGGGTATCCTCTCCATTCTTTATACAAGTTTCCGTATTCAGCATATTCTGCATAATAATCTTGACTTAAGCCTGCAACAGATATTTCATCATTAGCAAATAAAGCCATTCTTGTATCAACACTATCAACAATTTCAATGACTCTAGACTTGTAGTTGACTGTTTCTTTCTTTACATAGTCATAGTTCTTGTTAAATACAAGTTTTTGATTTTCATCCCATGTTTTAATGATGTACTCACCATAAGAAACATATGGATAATCCGGTGTTCCATAAGCAGCATCTTCCTTTTGAGACGTTAACGATGCTTCAAAAGTTTCTTTATGAATTAAACGGAAACTGTTTGCATATCCAATAGCCTGACTTTGTGATACCGGCTCGAAGAATGTAAGCTTAAAAGTATAATCATCTAATGCTTCAAATCCTACATCTTCCCAAGCAACGTCTACCATGTTACCATCAGCATCTTTAATTTGAGTATTTGTATAGTACTCAAAAGAATTAACTAGTGGTGCACCACCTTTATTTTCTTCAGTCTTGTAGAAAATAGTTGCACGTTTGTTATTTAAAACAGGATCAATAAACTGCTTAAGTGTATACTCGTAATCAGCAACAGTTATAGCCTTACCATCTTCAAATTTTAGGTCGTCTCTAATACTTATTGTCCACTCTGAATCCTTTATAGCAGTTGCACCTTCACGGTCATATTTACCTTCTGCAGTCAAATGCTCATTGCCTTCAGAGTCAATTGGGAACTTCACTGCACCAATTAATATAATCTTGTAATCTAGTGCTTCAATTGAATACTCTTGCGATTTAAACTTCGAGAAATCGCCAGGGAAATCTGCAATACCATCTTCAATAGCCTTGTCCCAGTCAACTTCTATAGAGTCACTAGACGAAGAGTATAATGCCGTAGACATTAAATCAATTAAATCGTCCTCGTTGCTCCATTGATAAATTAATGGATTAAGAACTAATGGATTACTGTCATCAAGAGCTGATGTATATGTAACTTCTGGGCTATAATCAACAGTTTTTGAGTCCATAGGCTCCCAATATGCAAATAAAGTAGTCGATTCCGTTATACTATAAGGGAATTCTACAGGTTGATCTAACCAAGTGAAACCTTTCTTAGTTGTAAACCAACCACCAAAGTTGTAACCTTCACGAGTTGGATCTGCTGGTGCTTCTACATCACCACCATTTTCTCCTACTAAAACTGTTTCTATAGTTCCTAATCTAGTATCAAAATTAACTACAGTACTAACAGTCCATTGTGCATACAATGTTAAATCGCCTTCAACAATCGCTGAAAAATCATAAACATTGTTTCCTTCTGCATCTGTTGTCCAAGCAACAAAACTGCTTTTTTTACCTTCAACAGCTTCTTTTGTCGGAACTGTAGGTTCAGCAACTGCTAGACCATCTTCAACTGTAACACTTTCAATTGCGCCTCCACCATGGGTGTCAAATGCTACCGTGAACTCACTTGCTGAACAACCAACAAATGAAGCAATTACCAGTACCAGTACTAACATTAACCCCATAGGTCTGAAAAACATTTTTTTTATCATTTCTTGCCCTGTATGATTCTAAGCCTTATCATACGTCCCTTTCTCTATTTTATGTTTTGCGAATTACTCATATGAGTAATTCATTTTGTTGCCATATACACAGAGTTTAAAAAGTTTGATTTTATTCAAAATTGTCTAACCTATATACATTTAGAGCATTTGATATTATAAATTGAATCGGCTTAAAGAAACAAAGTTTCTATTCAAATTGTAATACCGCTCTTGGTATTCATCATCCTAAGACAATGAATTTAACATTTGCCTAAAGCTTTCTAAAAATCTTTGAGGCTTATACTAAATTATCCTCGTACCAAATAATGAACTAAAATATTAATTATCACCCAAGTTAATAAAAATAGTTTTAATCAATTTTTTGTAATTCATCCTTTTTTAATGTACGAATCCAATTGGTATACATAGTGTAAGAATTATAAGTGTTTCGTAGACATTTTGCATTTCCATAACTCAAAAAAAATAAGCGTATTGACGATAAAAACATTTGCAATACCAACTCATACATTTTGTTCCTTTGAGCCTGCCATATAGGCACGAAATAACATAACAAAATATCCCACTTATTTATGAAATAGTACCTTCTACCATAATCAAGAATTTATTACCATATACTGACTCAATCCTCTATTTTATTTTATCAGATACTGTTATATAAAAATATTAACAAAACCTTAACTATTGTTTTCTTCGGATTTTTCTGAATACTTTATTAAAGATGTTATACCTTCCTATGCACTGACCATTGTGACTAACCTACACTTCTTATCGTAGGTTCAAAATCTCTTTTCTACTCCAAATAAACTTTAATAATCCTTGTTATTCTTATGATCCAAATGTGTATTCTAGGTTATCATCTAGCACGGTTTAATAGTTTCGATAACTCCTTGACCTACTTGTTTCACATAACCATAAACTTTTGGATCTAGGTCAAATCCTTGACCACTTCCTTTCTAAAGTAGTAAGAAACATCTGAAAATCATGGCTTTGACTATAATAAAAATAACGGCTATAACTCTCACAAATGCATGTGAAAATCATAACCGCTGCTCATGTCATTTTGTAGTTAAAAGCTCAATTATCTTATTAACGGTTAATCCGATGCTAATTTACAACTCCTTCTTTAAAATTCTCTGTTCTAAAATTAGCAATTATAACAATCTATCAAACAATCAATAGACCCTTTTTTTATAGCAATATATTTATAGTTTACAATATATTTATTTGATATAGTAAGGTTGTAGCTACGAAGGATGTGAAAATATGAACAATCTACAAATGTTAATCGATGACATTGAAGAAAACCTGTTTGAAGACATTTCATTAGAAATGTTAGCAGATAAAGCGAATTATTCTAAATACCACTTTAGTAGAGAATTTAACACTAAAGTCGGTATGTCTATTAGTCAATATATCCAAGAGAGAAGATTTACTTATGCGGTTCAAATGCTAAGTGAAAATCAAAATAGCATCACTGATATTGCATTCAACTGTGGCTTTAACTCATTGGCCTATTTTACTAAGAAGTTCAAAGAAAAGTTTAAAATTACCCCAAAGCAATATGTAAACGGTCAATTCTATATCAACTTAATTGATAGAATAAAGTTAGGAGATGTTAAAATGTTAAGAACGATTAATGAAATAAACAAATATATTTATGACAACTTGAATAACTATGAAAGTCTAATCCAGATATTTAGTAGTTTAGCTAACACCCTCTTACACAAAGAAGAAGATGTCTATGCCTTTTACTTTTCAATAACTGAGACAGTTGGAGAACAAGGTGAACATAGTCAGATTTTATGGTACTGCAAACTAAATTTATTAACGGGTACAAATGATTGTAAAATCATTAGAAATACTGAGTTCATTCCCATGGTAGGTATTGAGAAACTTTATAAAACAGATGACAACTTCTATATTGACATCATCAATAAAAAATCTAAAACAAGAATACAAGGAAAACTTGTAGCAAAGAAGAAGCAATCCTATATGACTGATTTCTGTAGAATAAAAGATGAATACCTAGTTCAAGCAACTGGTAATGATGAAGCAGAACTTACACAAAATGAAAAAGATAAAATAGAATATGATATTTCTGCACTTATGAAGAATAGTAAAAATAACATTTCTTTTAAAACAACAATTGAGTCCAGTAAACATATACAGATTATGCGTATGCTTAGTGAAAAAGTTTTAATAAGTTATATTCTAAATAGAGATGAAAGCTTTTCAATTATTACAGCTTTATTAGATTTGAAGAATCAAACTTTCACTTACGAAAACGCCCATGGATTTAGAAATTTCAGTAAAAATACGACTCTTCTAAAAAAAGGCAATATATTTGAAGTTCAACTAGATGGAAATTATCTCGCAGAAATACATCTAATTAAGGGAGATGATTTTGAACTCTACAATTCAGGTTATGTTATAGAACTTGAAAATGGTAATAAAGATATACATACCATTGGTTATATTTAGGAAATATGTCTCTCGGAATATGATTTTAATAGCTTCAAGGTAATCAATAAAAATAACGTATCAACAAACAATTAGAAGCAAAATAACTATTTTTAAAGACCACTAATCAGTGGTCTTAAACTTTCATGACGTCCTTCCACTAAGAAAACAGCATCCTAAGTATAAGATACCTGTCTATTTTTCCAAGCATACAATCAACATTTCTTACCTTTTAATCAATAGCTTTTTTTGCGTCCTTAAGTGTTTCGATAACATATTCAGTAATTGTAATCTCACTAATATATCTTATTCTACAGTCTGTCATGTACATCTTGTGAAGGTCATCATAAGAAAAAACAATCACCTTAATGTCTAATTATCTTTTCCTGCGTTTTGTCACTAGTGGTCTACTGTATTTTCTGCCATCGTAACCGCCTCCAAATAAAAAATGATAGGTTCTGATTACCATTAACAGCAAACATTACCTATCACTTTGATTTATAACTGTCGAAACCGTTTAAAACACCAATTCATTCTACTCCCACTCAATTTAACTTGTCGCTTAGAAGTAGTATTGTAAAGGATTCTATTTACACCATCTACTTCTAGTAGAAGAGTGGTATTAACAGGACTTGACTGAACACGTGAGTCATCGCGTGAGCAATTATAGCATAAGATAAGCCCCTTTTCCAATATAAGTAACCAAAACCAAGTCCGGCTACTCCATTTAATAATAACATTCTAATGATAATAGGAAGAGATGTACCCAAGAGCTGAATAGTGCCTGGTAAATGACCAACTGCAAACAATATTGCAGCAACAGAAATTGCAGTGATATAAATACTGTCTTTATTTTTTAAAGCCTCATCTTCAATCTTTCTTAACTTAGAAATCAACCAAACAATAAGAGACATCATGAATAGTCTCAAAAGAACTTCCTCAATAACACCACCATAAAAAACACTTCCTAAAAAATATTTCAAAGAAAACGTATAAGTTTCCAAACTTTCAGGTAGATAAGATGCAAAGATAAATTTATCTGAAGCTGTAATAATGAATGAAGCTATGAATCCTATGACTAATGCTAATAAAATTCCATTCAACTCCCAAGAAGTATGAAGTTTTAAGCCAACCTTTTTTGATAATTTAAGCCCTATTATAGATGCAACACTTGTCAATATCATGATTTGGATAGAAGCGATAATAATTAATATATTTTCCGATCCCACTTGATTAACTAAATCTACTTTCATCTCCTCTGATAATACTTCCAATTGACTGGCTCCTACCATAGCTCCAGAAATCAATCCGATCACTGCAAGTATCGCAATCAGAATCCATTCGTTTTTACTTAAAAAAATTTTTTTTACTTTCAAATTCCCTCTCCTAAGACTCTATTATATTGGTATGACTCCATGATTTAATTAATTCGATGAGGTCTATGTGAATGGATTTATTTTTCTCTTTCGTATACTGTTTCTTTAAATTAAGGATAGTCATTTTTCCATCAAACCTTTTTAGAATGTGATCCATATCAGGAATAACATCCACTTGAATATTGCTCATTTCTAATTCTTTTATATTATCTAGATTTCTATAATCAGTTTGAATATCTTTATCTCCAGTTACAGCTAAAACTGGTAACTGAAACTCCGATAGAATCTTAATGAAATCTTCATCATTTAGTTTCAAGTGTTCTCTCAACCATTTAGCAGAAAATTTTGCCATTTGAACACGTATCGTATCAGTAGTACTTGCTAAAATTCGTTCAAATAGTTTTTTCTGTTTTCCTATAACTGCTTTTTCTTTAATTGCAAATCTTAGCAAGAGACCTTTTAAACCTCTTGTTTCTTTAACTTCTTTCAACAAACTATGAGCTTGTTCTTCCATACTTGTACGTAAACAAACACCAGCACCTGAGATTAACAAAAGACCTGCAACAGATTCTTCTTTTGAAACTAATGTAGACAATATACACCCTTCACTATGTCCAGCTAGAATGATTCTATTTTCATCTACATACGATAATGATTTTAAATACTTAATACATGATAGAACATCATCGACTAGATCAAAAACTCCAGCAGTTTTTGCATTACCACCACTCTTAGCTACACCACGTTTATCATATCTTAGAGACACATATCCCATATCAGTCATAGACTCAGCTAAATCTTTATACAAGTTCATTTTAAGTCCTAGGACATTGCCGTCACGATTAACTTTACCAGTACCACCGATAACTAGGACTGCAGGCTGTTTCTTGTCAGATGGATATCTCGTAATTGTTGCAGCTAAATCACATTTTCCCTGAATTATAACTTCTTCATTTATTCTACTCATGATTACCCCTTTTCATCTCCAGGTAAAATGGCATATGAATATTGCCTTAACCTTCTTCCATCACTTGCTTCGTTGCTAGAATATTTAGATATAAGCTCATGCATACCTTTTAGAAAGTCATCACTTTCATCATCCGTCATATACATTGGAGTACTTCTAAACCCTACTCTGTCATTCCTTAGATCAAAATCGTTTTGATTTAAGTATCTATCAAAATTCGATAAAATTGACATGGTAAAGCTGTGGCATAAATTGAAAAGTTGTTCTCTATCTTTATCATTAACAATTTTTTCAATATCTTTTAACGGATTATTCTTTATTACATAGGTTTTTTCATATACACCTCTGATTTTGGTTTCACTTTCTATACAGAGGATACCTTCTTTGACCATTTTACTGATATGTCTGTATAGACTTGCCTGAGGTACTTCAGGTAATTTCTTCGCTAACTCACCTGTAGTTGCCTGTTGATTATTCTGTATATGAAGAAATATCTTTATTCTGATCGGATTCATCAATGCCTTCAAAATGTTTTGATCCATACTATTATCCTTTCTCATTCACCGATTATCACTTTTGATAATATTATCACCTTTGATAACATTATCGCTTTTGATAATATTGTATTCCTAATCTGTGTAATTGTCAACACTATTTTTCACTTCTAATTAAGAATCTTGAATATCATAACTCGTATGTTCGTATACTCACTCCAAAAATCAAAAAAATGATAAGTTATGATTACCACATATAGCGGAAAACATTACCTATCACTTTGATTTATAACTGTCGAAACCGTTGAAAACACCGTTTAGTCAACTCCCACTCAATTTTACTTGGTGGCTTAGAAGTAATATTGTAAAGGATTCTATTTACGTTTGCTACTTCATTTACAATTCTATTCTACTTCTAGTAACCTCTTTATCTTTTATTTGACTATTTTATTGAAATTACTTATCTTTCTTGTAATACACCGATTAACTGGAATTACTAAATTCCAGTTAATTCTTTAAAGTTGGGTAATCCTTCAATCCAGTCACAAAAAACTCTCCATTCTGGCAGACGATGTGTTTTTCTTTGTGCATATATGGTTTTAAGCTGACAATAATTTGTTGTTAATCTTGCTGTTAAATTAAATCCACAAGGATTAGAGTATAGTAATTTCAAATAATCATCTCTATCTTTTGTTTTATTGTATTTCACTTGTAATTCCTTCATTATGTCTATAATCCTATCATCTACGTAGTCAACATATTGCTCACCCAAATCAAACAACATCAGTTTATGCATAGTTGATTGGCTTGATACAAATGTTATGAATTTATACCTTTCCATTTCTACCCAGGCTTTATTGGTAAATGTTAAATCAAAAGATACTAATATACCTTTTAAGAAATTATCATGACCTTCCCCTTTACCACTACTTCCTAACTTTCTTACTGTGTTGGTTAAATCGTAACTTAACGTTTCTGTATCAATACTCATAGGGTATTTACTCGCTTTGATACTTTCATCCAGATCGTATACTCTAACATTAGTTATCATTATTTTTCATCCCTTCACTCATTCAATTATTCTAAAACCTTATATGATGTCTGTGTATTTTAATGATTTAATTTCTTACCTCCATTTATCTAAGTATTGTGTTTAATACAACATGATGAACATCCCTCGACACCTAGAACTAAACACTACTGTGGCATATGATAGTTCTTGAGCAGTAAAGAATCATTCATACAGGGAGCATATCTCTTTATTACCTCAACAGTAGCATATTCCCAGATATTAGAGGGTATTAGTTTTTTATGAATTTGCTAATAACCTATCTAAAAGTACAAATAAAATACTTCTAGTCATTTACAATATAAGTTATACTGAATAATAGGCTGATAATTATTGAGTATTAATTATTATTAGAGGATATTAGTTATTATTAGGAGGTTTATCAAACATGAGAAGTGAGCATACATTTAACGATGTGGAACTTAACAACAAGTTTAGTAATTTAAAGGATAATATTAAGCTTCTAATCATTGATAAATTGCGTAAGGAAAATGTAGTAGAGTTCGAAAAGAACACTGACTACGTTGCAGAATATATTAGAGACAATATCGGAATCGGACCGCAAAAAAGAAATCCAAACAGTAAGTATAAGATCGATGCAATAAAACAGAGTCTAAATGTAAATCCTAGTCAACCACCATCACTAAGGTTCCTACTAGGACTTTGTGAGTTGTTTGAACTATCGCTTGACACATTATTCGCATCACCTGATGATAGTCAAATGGAAGACTTAAGCTGCTCTAGCGAAATATCAGATCAAAATCTGCACAATAGATATCATAAATATATGTTAAGTAAGACTCCTTTTTATCTCTACTTTCTTGACACAAAAAAAGGGATTGACATAGAAGAGGGAGAAATCGAGTTTCTACATACACTTAATAACGACAGTATCTCGGTAAAACTGATTTTCCATAATTACAATAAGAAGTATCTAGGTGAATTCAGGATCAATATCAACAATCCCGTTGGACAAATGGAATTAAGATCTAATGATTCTATTAAGGATGAAAGCATACAGATTATGTTGATAGATCCGTCAGTTGAAACGACAGAACTAATTGGATCAGTAGGTTTTATGATTTCTCAGTCTGCTGATTCAATAAAGAAACCGTGCCTTAATAAGGTAATCCTATCAAAAAAAAGAATAATGTATAAAGATTATGATTCGCGGAAATGGTTACAAGGTCTTTTAAATATCACACCTACCGGATTGCTCCTCGAAAAGGACAAGTTCGATGAAATAATAGAAAATAAAGCTGTAGACGACTCGATCAAGGAGTTTCTTAACGTAGAATGCAAGGAACATATTTTCATAGATGATCCGGCATTATGGCATAGAAGAATGTCTGAAAACATACTTGATAAGAAAAATGAATTGCACGAGCTCATTGGTTTGCTACGCCACGCATCGATATCGGATCGTATATTCAAGTTAACTGAGATAGATAATATGTTAGTTTATGAGTTTCTTAAAGACTATGATGGATGTAAGATTTAATATTCATCTTCTGACCTTCTTGATCAAGTAGCTATTTTAATCACTTACAATGATCTGATGATATAAAGGAAATAATTTTAGAATTATAAAGCTTCAATATCCAATGCGATATTGAAGCTTTTTATTATACTAGTTGTATTCGAAAGTTTACTCTGAAAATACTCATTGTTGTTTTGATGTAATTCACTATACTAACGATCGCGCACTCCTAGAAATCCGATCCCATTAATCACACTGAGTACTACAGTATGTGAGTCAGAGGCTTTAAATACATCATGATTATCTTGATACAATGCATAATTGACATAAAAAACCACCTCCCTTATAGCTGCTAAAAAGTGGTTCCATTAAAAATAAAAAGAGAGTATGTGACCACTACTTATATAGTGTTCCTCATAATCCCCTCAAACTAGTATAGGTGGGGATGGTAGAATTTGAACTCGCACACCCATAAGAGCACCCCTCCCTCAAGAGCGAATTGTTGATAATTCTCTATAAGGAGCATTTCTATATCTAAATTTGAAGTCATTTATTTCAAATTCACCGTCCAATTGTTACGACCGCTATATAATGTCTAAAGACAAATGTCAAGTTAAATAGATCAGAAAGTGATCTGAGCTCCAATACTTATTTTATTATTACCACTCAATTGTGCTTGGTGGCTTAGATGTTACATCCTAGAGTATTCTGTTTACATTAGTACTTTACTATATATAATTATAAATCCTTAACGCTCTTGAATCTTTGTTATCTCATTTAATTTAATCTTGCATCCGAACGATAGAACAATTTCATCATCGGAAAACTTAGCTACATCTACATCATTATAATCATCATCTCTAAAATCAAAGAAACCAGCAATAAATCCATCTTTTTTCTTTAGGCTTATTGATACATTTTTCCCTACAAATGATTTTCGATTCAGTTCTACAAAATCACCATATAAAGGTTTTCCTTTTTTCTTTTCTCTGATATTTGTAATGTAAGTTTTTGAGTAAGCACCTATGATTTTTTTTGTTTTGTTTTGAATCATATAAAATACAAAATCATCGTCTTGACCTACAATATAAACCTCAAAAGCGAAATCATTCCATCCTTTCGATTCAATGGTACATTTCTTTCCAATTAACATTTCTATTGAGTCTGACATAACATTGCCATTTTTTTATCAGTCATCTCTTTTATATTTTCATTCATGAGAAAATCTAAACTAACATTCAAGACATTTGCTAGCGTAACTAAATTTGGAAGATCTGGCATACCTTTATTGGTTTCCCATTTTGCAATCGCCGACCTTGATACATTCATTTCTTGAGATAATTTTTCTTGTGATAATGCCATACTCAGTCTTCTGTTCTTTATTTTTTCTCCAAGAGTCATTTCTTTCACCCCCCCTATTATTAATCAACTTCATAATATTCTCATCTTAAGGCAAACCTAGTATTTTATCAAGTTACTTATCGTGACAGGCCATGTTACACTAAGGGACAGTCATACATCTTTATTATATT
>Ga0070724_10001752_pt1 | contig 12610 bp, 12 predicted proteins | sample tdDd001_FD_67278 | JGI IMG/M metagenome (GOLD analysis project Ga0070724, IMG submission 67278) | Marine sediment microbial communities from the Atlantic coast under amendment with organic carbon and nitrate - tdDd00.1 | ecosystem: Environmental > Aquatic > Marine > Coastal > Sediment | place...
ATAAGAAGGCCAAGGTGCTCATAAGTGGCATGTTTTCACGAACAGCAACCGAAAGTGCGGGACCAAAAGCTGGAAAAACAATGGTCGCACCATAAGCAAATCCTAAGAAATGAATGAGTTTTTTATGCATCTCGTATACAGATTTGATATTTGACCACATAATACGACCCCCGAATTAGTTTTAACTGCGCTATCTAAGATTATACCATGAATGGCATGATTTAAACGTTTTAAACGAAAGGGGTGATAGCTGTCACCCCCATTGAAATACGTTTTTTTCTAAAAGGGGTGATGAAGATCATCCTCCACAAGACATGAGTGCATAGATATACTTAAAATGTAAGAATTAGTCATTGGATTGGGACGGTAAAGCGTTCATATCAAAATGATATCTTGGAGTGGAAATTGCGGGTGTGGATAAAATAGGAGGTAGGATTGTGAAACAGACGAGAAGAGTAAAAAAACTCTGCTGGGTTATTGTTTTAAGTATGTTAGTGGGGATGATGTTACCTCAGGGAATCACTTTTGCTGATGAAGGTGTTAAGTTTAGTCACCGAGATGAGTTCAACACATTTGACGACAGTTTCTGGACGGTTGTTGATAAATATGGACCAGCACTGGATATGATGAATGTTTCAGATGGCATTATTAAGTTGACTGCAACTGAAACGGACAACTACCCAACTTTAATTTCAAAAGGCATTCCTATTGAAATGGGAGACAAACTTGTTATTAAAAGAAGAACATATGCACATTCAGAGCATGACAAGTTTGCACCGGGAGCATATGTGACAGAAGAGACCGACGACAGCTGGAACTTTGATAGAGACAGAAACAATAACATACTGTTGTTTTTCCAGCATTTATACTTTACTTACGATGTGGGCAGATATCCTGAAAGCCTAACAAAAGGAAACTTTGGTTATGCAAGACTGGACAGTTTTACAAGACCAAATGAACTTTCCACAGAAAACTATGGCATTACAAGAAGTACAATCGATGAATGGGTAGAAGAAGAGTTTGTATATGACACGGTTACTGGCGATGTTACGATTACAAGCGGTGGAGAAACCATGCAGTTTAAGGGGCGTCCACTTGAGTTATCACATGTCAGATTCCAAATGAGTCCATACGGATGGTACACAGGACAATACGACCAAATGGACTGGATTGAGTTTAAGGTAACTGGGCCAAATGCAAATCCAAATTCAAATGGAGGGATAGAAGACAACACAGGTGCAGATGTAGTTTCTCCAAACACCTCTGGACAAGTATTTTATGTAAGAGATGACTTCAACGGATCAGCACTGAATTCAGATTTCTGGTATGTGTATGACAGGGGCGGCGCAGCTTATGACAGAGTCACTTTGTCTGGTGGCGAATTGACACTGCCTTGCGATATTACAGATGACCCTCCAATTCTCATGTCTAAAGGTATGACCATTCAAAAGGGCGATATATTTAAAGTGAAGCGCAGAACATTTGCCCATGCTTCAAATGATACGTATCGACCTTGGACGCTGGTACAGGAGGTCAACACAGATACATTCACAACAAATGCGGAGGATTCAACAAACTTGTATTCATTCCAGCATTTGAATTTCACATATGATAAAGGCCGCTACCCTGAAGCTGTAACACAGGCAAACTTAGGTATGTATGTTATGCCGGGACAAGACCTTAAAACCATGCCAAGTTCGCAATACGGCATTCTTCCGCTGACATTAGATAAATGGGTGGAAGAAGAGCTTGTTTATGATACAAACACAGGAAAAGTGACCATTACTTCTGATGGAAATACAATGGAGTTTATGAGTAAACCAATAGACGAGCAGTTTATAAGATATTTGATGAACCCTTATGGATGGGGCGTCGGACATTACGATAAACTTGACTGGATTGAGTTTACTATTGAAAGACCAGGCATGATAGTTGGTGTACTGCCAAGTGGTGATGGAATGCTGAAAGGGACAGTTTTAAGTTATGGCTCAGAAGCACCGATGTCTGGTGTAGCAGTGTCCTTGTCGCAGGATGGAAAACCGCTGTTCTCAGCAACTACAGATGCAAACGGTGAATACAGTTTTACTGTTTCACCAGGTCTTTACGACTTGAATTTAACAAAGTCAGGTTATATAGGTGCAGACTATAAAAATGTTGAAAGCGTTTCAGATGAAACCACCTATATAGAAACAATAATTCAAGTGCCGCAAAGTACAAACTCGGGTGCTGTAACGGGTGAAATTCTTAATGCAGTTACAGGTGAACAAGAACCGGGTGTGACAATTGAAGTCAGAACAGGTTTAAATAATCAATCGGGAGCACCTGTACATGTTTTGAACGCAGACGACAATGGCGGGTACTTGTACAAAGGACAAGCTGGATACTATACCTTTACTGCAAAAAAAGCAGGATTTTCAGATAAAACCTATTCAGCGTCAATAAGTGGCGGAACAGAGAGAGCGCTTTCAGATGTAGCGATTTCTCCACTGCTACAAGCTGATCAAATGCGTGTGGTTCTAAGATGGAGCAGCACACCAAGTGATTTGGATTCACATATGTCAGGCCCAACGGGTAACAGCTTGGGTGGACATGTATACTTTGATGCCAAAAGTGATATCAGTGGCGAAAACTCAGTAACTCTCGACGTAGATGATACCAATGGAGAAGGACCTGAAACCATCACTATAACCAAGCCGCTATCTGGACAGTATACTTATAGTGTTCACGATTATACAAATAAATCGTCGGTAATCAGCAGCAGTCTCGCAAATTCCATGGCAACTGTAGAAGTTTATGTGGGCAATGCACCGGTTAAAGTTTTTAATGTACCAAATCTTCAAGGGACACTGTGGAAAGTATTCACATACGACGGAACAAGTGTTAAACCAGTGAATACCATGACTTATCATGAAGAGCAATCAACAATAAGATAAATGTTATAAATAGGCTGCTGGGATGGATCTAGGATTCATTTGCAGCAGCCTAGTATTATATAAACATACTGCGTATTGATCATGATCAATACCTATAACTTTATTAAGAGGTGGAAAGTATGGTTAATAAGTATTGCTATAAGTGCGGGACTTCTATGTATGGCAACAAACCCTGTCGAGAATGTAAGACAGCCGCAATAGAAATGCCTCAATCAAATGAACAACTGAAATCCATTGAACAGATGCATGAATTTCAACAGGAAAATAAACCGAGAAAAGGCGCTGGACTTATATTCATAGCGGGTGCTGGACTTGTGATGTTTGGCATACCAGCGGTTTTTAACTTTTTCGGCCCAGGTTTAATAACATTTTCATTAGTCGCCATAGTATTGCTGCTTATAAATGTTCTTATTTATAAAGTGAGAAAAAATATGACTTTTAAAAAGAAAAGCAAGTATTATAACCTGACAAGAAAGTCGGAAGCTGACTTTATGAATGTCCAAAACCTCTGTCCAAATTGTAGACAGCTTATCACCCGTGAAATGATCTTTTGTCCGAGTTGTTCACGTCATGTTGGAGAGGATATCCCTATTGATATGACATTGACCCAGCAAGATGACAATCGACAGCGGGAGGTGAACTAAATGGAATATATTATGGTTACACTGATTATGTCTATATTGGTTCAAGTAGGTTTAACCTTTAGGAAGATGGGTTCATTTAACCAGTTAGCGAAGGAATTTATGGGTAAAGAGCTTTTGATGTATGCAGATTCCAAACAATATGATCTGACCAATGCAGAAGGTTTGAATGTACTTATGATTGCATGTGTGTCAAATTATTTTGATGTGGTAAAGATAGCATTAAACAAAGGATTCAATTTGAATGAAAGAAGTTTGTCTAAGGGAAAAACGCCACTGATGTATGCTGTGAGAAACGGTGAAGATTGCAGCATCGCAGAATTTTTAGTTGAATCGGGAGCGGATGTCAATGTAGTGGATAATCAGGGGCGAACGGTTCTGTTTGATGCGATTAAAAGAAGACGTGAAGTGTTTTACGATTTAATCATTAACGACATTCAAAATGTTAACCACCGTGACAAGTTCGGGGTTACACCTCTTATGATAGCAGCATACGAGATGAACATAGATAAAATTAATAAGCTCCTTGATCGAGGTGCAGATGCCAAAATTGAAAACAAAGCAAGTGAAAACACCTATGACATAGCTCGGAAATATATGCACACTCATATCCGTGTGGTTATTGAGTCTAAAAACGATGATGAAGGCTCTGCGCATAACACAACTACTTCAAAAGACGTTCTAAATGCACAGAAACATAATCATGAGGTACGTGAACTTGTTCGAAGACTTGAATGTTTAGTAACGGATAGAGAGTACAAGTATAAAAAGTTTAAGCGTCCATTCTTTAAAACCGGAAAAGCGAATTAAGGTGAGTTTATGAAAAAAGTACTGAAGTGGATACTCATAGGACTTGTTTTAGCCGTTGTACTCTTTGCAGCTTTTATCGTTTCTTTAGTGGTTCAAACTGTGGAGTATTACTCCAGTGAAGATGTATATGGGGAAGTTGTTCTACTAAAAGAAGGAGATATACGGGTAGGTGACCAGGTTCCCATGGTGTTTGTAGTTCCTGAGGAATACAGTGATCTGCATAGAGAAATGTGGGAATGTGTAATCGAAAAAAATGGTGAACGAAGCGCCCGTTATGAAGATGTTTTAGAAAGTATCGATATGCAAGAGTCTTATACAAAATCTGAGATTGAGGGAATGTTCTCTGTATCTCCTATTGATATTTATGCGGATGAAATTGAGGATTCAATCTATGCGGATGAAGGTGAGAGTTCACCCTATACATCGAAAATGGCTGTTTTTATACCTAAGGAATCTGGTACTTATCATATCATCGTAGCAGGGTATTATAGATCGACTTCACCCAGTGATTATGGAACAATTGAGTTAACGGTATACGATGAATAAGGAATTCGGGTTTACTTAAAAATCCAAGTTGCAAAGATGCCAAAGGTATTGGGATTTCTGCGTTACAACTGGAGCTAGCGGTGAGACTTGAACTCGCGACCTGCTGATTACGGGTCAGCTGCTCTACCACTGAGCTACGCTAGCATGTTATAACTATTATTTCCATTTACGTTCGCTTTAATCAGTAGAAGGGAATAAATACTTATTTTTAAGACTTTTCTAATCTTCACCTGTTACAATGGATTTGATAGAGCAGATTAGAAAGGGGCGCTTATGCCAGAAAATAAAGGTAAGTATATTCAAATAGCATTGTTCACTGTGTCATTTTTTATGGTTGTTGTGATCCTTAACAATGTGATTGCAGTTGGAGAGAGACTCGGGCATATTCATCCATTTGTTGAAGGTGGATTTTATACAATATCACTGGGTTTGCTTGTTTACCTCGTGATCGTTCCAATACTTAAAATTGCACGTATTCCAAGTGCGAGGATATCTGATTTTATGACAGATCATCCAAGCGTTGATGATAAGGGGCTCAAAAAGTTTTGCGATCAGATGCTTAGAAGCAAATTTTTAGATCAAATCGATAAGGATCATTTAAAGTCATCGATTGACGAAGGGCAAGCCCACCACGCAATTCGCGATATATACATTGAAAAGGCAAGCAAGATTGAGACGGAGATTGAAGACACAGCATCACTGGTCCTCATTACAACGGCAATATCTCAAAATGGTTTGCTTGATGGAGTTTCGATTATTTACTACAACATACGAATGATCAAACGGATTATATTCATTGCAGGATTCAGACCGGCTATGAGACAAGTGTTCAAAATGATCAGAGACATCTTTGTGACAGCGTTTATATTCAATACCATTGAAGAAATTAATCCTGAAGAAATGTTGGAAGATGTCATCGATGCGTCTGGTGAGAAATTGTTCGGAAAGTTGATCAGCAAGATTTCAAGTTCATTCATACAAGGTTGTTTTAGTGCTTATGTGACCTTGAAAGTGGGTTATGTGACGAAATACTGGTTGTATATGTCGGAAGAAGACTTTAAAGAGAAGAACATAAAAAAACAATCTAGAACGGAAGCTAGAAAGATTCTTGTTACGAAGGTTATGAAAAATACAGTCGGAGTTGTACCGAAACAAGCAGCAGATTTTGCTGGTCGCATGTTCAATCGTAAGGGTGAACGAGTGGAACCATCTAAGTAATTCAAAGAGTCGTTATAATAGAAATTATCCAAAATGACCACAAAATGCTGTGGTCATTTTCATTTTGTATAATAGTTCGAACATTATTTGAATTATTATCAAATAAACATAAAATTGAGCAAGTAAAGTATTTCAAATAGACACATTTGCGTATAAACTGAATATATATAGTGATAAGCACTTATTGTGATGTAAACTTACAGGTCTATAGAACTATGGTTTATCAATATACTGTGAAATTATTTCCGATTTGTATGTTAAAAGGATGAACACCAGTATGGTATAAATGATAAAAAGTGTTATTGCATTGTTTATAATGATGGTCAAAACAAACCATGCGAGTAGTGTTATAGAAAATAATATTTCGAACATGCTATACGTTTTTCTGAAGTGGCGCAGGTTAACGATTTTTCCTGTGAATCGTTTAGGTAGTGGATATCGATCAAAGCGCATTGCAAATCCATGCACTATTAAGAATAGACAAAGGCCCACAAAAATGATTCCCATGTACTTGAATCGCAGTGACAGGAAGCCAATGACTCCAAATAGTGCTGCTTGTTTATATTTATCCATAATATCCTCCATGAATTAGAATTCATTACAATTTATTAATATATATACAGGTTTGTATGATCTAAACCAATAAATTATCAATTGAGTTAAGAGGAGCTGACAAAAAAATGAAAATTGCGATCTGCGACGATGAGAAAAGACAGGTTGAAATTATTAAGAGGTATTTGGCAGATTCTATGAAAGATACTCCGTATACACTTATTGAAGCAAACAGTGGTGAGGAATTACTAGAGTTGTGTCAGAAAGATAAGTTAGACTTGGTATTTCTGGACATTGAAATGAAAGAGCTAAATGGTATTGAAACGGGTAAAGAAATTAGAGCTATAAACAAGGATGCAGTAATTGTCTTTGTGACAGGATTCAAAGATTTTGCTCTTCAGGCTTTCGGGATTAGAGCTTTTGATTATATTATAAAGCCATTAACCCAGAAAAAATTTGAGATGTTCTTTAATGATGTACAAAAAAGACTCAAAGAAATTCAGTTCAGACATGAGAAAGATCAGCGCCTTCTAGTAAAATCTAAAAGCGTAATGGTAGAACTGAGCTATGATGAAATTGTATTCTTCGAAAAATCAGGACACCAGATTGTTGTTCATGCAGATAATGGTGAAGAAGTGTCGTACTACAGTTCATTTAAAGACTTAAAAAATGAAGTTGGTGACGGTATGTTTGTACAGTGTCACCAAGGTTATATTGCTAATATGGACTTTGTTTCTTCATACAGAGACAAAGTGCTGACACTCAAAAATGATTTTGGTCAGCTTCCAGTTAGCAAGTCGTATGTAAAAGTAGTGAAATCAGCGATCGAAAGGCGCTTGTTTGGATAATGGGGGTGAATGAGTTGCTTGATTTTACGAAGTATATGGAGTCTATTCTTCATTTGTTTGAATACATGGTTATTTACTATATATTTTCCCAAATATTTAAGCTTAGGTTCAAGACTCCGTATTTTAGTTATTCAATAATATTACTGGTTGTTGGTATTAATGTGGGAGTTGAACTATTTTGGGGTATTGTAAGTGTGCCTTCATTTTTTGTGAAACTAAGCATACTGCTAATTGCATTGATTATAATGTTTAAAGGGAAATTCTGGCATGTGTTTACTATGTTTATAATCAGCTTTATTGTTATAGGCATTTGTGATGCAATAACCATCACTTCAGCTTCACTTTTGCTTGGTATGGATAATTTTGATTTCGTGAATATTGGTTATAATCGGCTGGGCTTAGGTATGGCTTCAAAAGTATTGTTCCTAATGTTAGGTCATACAATAATTTCTAGATTTAAAAGTGTTTCAAGCTCAGATCCGAGAAATTTATATATTATTGTGTTGATACTACTAATAAATACAGCATTTATTATTCTTGCAGGAGATATATATTTCAGGAATGAAAGCCCATTTTCAAATGATATCAGGTTTTTAATGGGCATCATGTTAGGAATACTGTTTATTAGTTTTTTGGTTGTCAGAATAACAGAAAGCATTGTTGAATACTCAAAAAAAGAGAGAGATTGGCAGTTGCAAGAAGAAGAATACAGACGTCAGATATTCTATCTCAATCATTTAGATGATTTAAATAATCAGATGAAAGCAATACGCCATGATTTTAATCACCATATAAGTTGTTTAAATGGCATGCTTGAACACAGTGATTATTCATCTGCAAAGGAATATACCAATGACCTTGTATGTGAAGCAGAGCAGTTTAATGTTGCATTTAGTACAAGTCACTCAGGTGTTTCTGGGTTATTAAGTTCAAAATATCAGATAATGAGAGCAAAGAGTATTGAATTAACATGGTTGGTGGATTTACCAGAGATATTAAAAATTAAACTAATTGATATATCCATTATATTGGGAAATGCGCTCGACAATGCTATTGAGGCAAGTGAAAAACTTGAACAACAATCAAGATGTATTGATTTAAAAATATATTCTGAGATGGATCATCTTGTTATAAAAGTACAAAATAACATACGTGTAGGAAGTGTCGGAGCGAGTTTATCAACCACTAAAAAAGATATTGAGAATCATGGATATGGGATTGGTAATATTGAATTTGTTGTGAATAAGTATGATGGAATTATGAAGATTGATATTCTAGAGGATAAATTTAGTTTAAAAATAGCACTACCAAACTAGACAAATTAGAAAGCGCCCTTTATTACAAGATAATAAAGGGCGTTTTTTTTATGTAAATAGTCGGATCGTGGCATTTCAAGGTCTAAACATGCAAGATCTATATTCATAGAGCGATACTCGGATTAATATGATCATAAAGACTGACAAAGTGGGGTGTCGAATGATTCTTCAAATTTCAAGACATATTACGAGATCGCTTGTCCAAAATAGTATTATCAATTTCGACGATTTTTCGATCTACCAGTATGGTCTAGAAGTATTACTAATTACATTATTTGAAACACTAGGGATATTGATAGTTGCTATAATGACTGGATATGTTATTGAGGCATTGGTTTTTATAACCGCATTTTGTTCCATAAGAGCATATGCAGGAGGCTATCACGCTAAGACTGTTACAACGTGTTTCTTATCATTTTTAGGCCTGGGTGGGATAACGGTTATATTTGCAAAACTATTACAGATGGCTAGTCTTCCCTGGTTGAGCGTTCTGATTGCATCGATAGCTTTTTTAGTAATCTATAAATTTGCTCCTGTTGCGGTATCAAATCGCCCAATAACAGAGTCTGAGCGAAGGAAGTTCAGGAGCATATCGATTCAATTAACATTGGTATATTTAGTAGCGGTTATAGCACTAGTGGTGGCCCAAAAATATTTATGGTACGTGGGCGTTTTTTCTATGGGTTTATTATTGGAAGCATTAACGCTTTTGGTGGAAAAATATAGGGAGGAATATGGATTATGAAAAATATGATGTTAAAAATGGTTGCGGGTGTTGCTAAGAAGACTATTGACTCAGGTAAAAATAGACACAGCCTAGTATATCTATACCAACCCAAAATGCCAGATCAACTAAGGAAAAGTGAAAAGTAATCTGGACGTATTAGAAGGTACATACAATATTGCCTAACCCAAACTAAATGCCTCATTGGTCAATTTGCCAATGGGGTATTTAATTGTCTCTAAAACTTTATAGTCATGAATAAAAGATCATAAATTTGAAAAGAAAATGTAACCTAGAATTGGGTTGTATAAATCTTGAAATCTGGTATGATTGTTCTGATTGATCAAACAAGGAGGTTTTACATATGCGTAAAAGATTAGCCGCAGGAGTTTTATCAATGGCGCTTGCCATTTCATTATCAGCCTGCACTCAAGATACAGAAACCAAGGAAGCGGTACAAAACGAAGTGGAAGATGTTGTGTCGATTGAAAATGTGACAACAACAGAATCTTTAACTGTGCTCGGTGATTCTATTGATATGGAGATTTCATATCCAGTTGTGAAGGGAATCTCAGATCAGATTCTTGAAGAACGTATCAATAAGACAATTCGTCAAGCGTTCCGTTCTGAAAATGCCTTACTTGCAGGTGAGGCAAATGTTATTGAACAAAGCTACGAAGTGACACATCAGTCAGACGAGTGGTTATCTATTCGGTTTGACTTTACGACAGACCCAGCAGGCGATGGTAAACAAACTTATCAACTGTTTACGAGCTTTACTGTGGATATGACAACGGGAGAACCTATACTTTTCCACAGCCTTTGGGAGCAACTTGACTTAGAAGGTCAAAAGTCATTTGAAGCAATGATTGATGCTGAACTTGGCGAAGGTGAAGACAATCCAATCACTGTTCAAGGATATTACCCTGAAGCGTATATTAGTGGTGATGATTTGATTGTATATTACTACAATACGTCTATGAAGGAAGTTATACTTCCACTAGCAAGCTCTATGCAGTTGCTTACTGGATCAGCACCACAGCAATAGAAACATATTATTTTTGAAATAGTAAAGGACGTACAGTTTAACTGTACGTCCTTTTTGTGTTTTCATATGTATTTATAAGAGTTTTGGAAGTATAACATTTAGAATTTTATCCATAATACGTGGTGTTCTTGTAAAGTAACTTTCAGCTTGATCTTGCACACTCGCACCTTCGTACCCAGGTATGTCAGACACGCCTCTTATGACAACAACAGGGGTTTCATTCAAAGCGCACACATGCGCGATTGCAGCAGACTCCCAGTCAGCGGCAAGAACACCCAGTGGTTCTAAGGACTGCCTAACTAATAAATCAATATCTTGATCACCAGTGGCAATGCGACCAATATGAATCCCTAGGGCTCTTAAGTGTGAAACTGATTCAATATTGAGCTTTGAGTCTAAATAAGGGAAAAATGGAGCGTCTGAAATAGTAAACCGATCAATACAGTCATAGAAGACTGTTTCACTTGCAATGAGAATATCTTCAGGGTGCAGATGTTCGCTGACACCACCACAGGTCCCACATACAAAAATAGTTTCGGGAGACCATGTACTTATAGCATACTGAGCGGCACCGGCCGCTTTTGTTTTTGAATAGCCTGAAAAGTACAGTCTACATTTTTTTCCTGCAATATCGACATCAAAATATGGCCCATAAGGTGTTCCGTGGGTGCTCCTAACACCGAAAATTTCGCAAACGGCATTCCATTCCACGTTGCTGGCAATTTGGATAGCTATCATGAACTGTCACATCCTTCACTGATTAATGTTAGTTCTGTTAATAGAAGAATATCATCAAATACACCGCTGTCAATAAGAAGATTGATTCTGTGGACCTCTGGTAGTTTCTAGGAACCACTCTAGAAAATGATCGGATTTGTTATTAATGATATCGATTTAAGGGTATCTTTTGAGTACGAAGGTTAAAAGGATGTGATTATATGCAGACATCAGAATTTCAAAATAGATTGGTTAACGAAGCGAGTCCGTATTTACTTCAGCACGCCCATAATCCTGTGGATTGGTATCCTTGGGGGGATGAGGCGCTGAGTCGTGCAAAAAAAGAGAATAAACCCATATTTTTAAGCATTGGATACAGCACATGCCATTGGTGCCATGCTATGGCTCATGAGTCTTTTGAAGATGAGGTCGTGGCTGAGGTTCTCAACAAAAATTATATTTCGATTAAAGTGGACAAGGAAGAACGTCCCGATATCAATCATGTGTATATGACCTATTCTCAGGAGATGACCGGCACTGGTGGTTGGCCACTCAATCTCATTTTAAGGCCGGATGGTATTCCATTTTTTGCGGCAACATACCTCCCAAGAGCTGATAAAGGTGGACTGAAAGGGATTATTCATGTGTTAAATGAGGCCATGAGTTTGTATACCGATGAAAATGAGAGAATTAATGCTTTTTGCAGTGAAATTCATGCAGGTGCATCTCGACTTCAAGGTGCAGACCGTGGGCCGGTAATTTCAAGAAGCGGTGTATTTGACAGTATTTTAGAAGCGCTGATGGAAAACTATGATTCAGATTATGGCGGATTTTCACATGCGCCTAAATTTCCGATGCCACATTTTATTATGGCTGCACTTTATGCCAGTGAAGCTTTTGATGTTCCACGGATAAGAAATGCTGCAGAAAACACTTTAATGATGATGCGTCAGGGTGGAATTTATGATCAAATCGGATTTGGATTCATGCGTTATGCCACAGATGATAAATGGATCGTGCCTCATTTTGAGAAAATGTTGTATGACAATGCACTTCTAATATTCACATATACAGAGGCTTACCGCTTAACGGGTCGAATTGGTTATGCTGAAACCGCACATGAAATCATTGAGTTTTTGGACAATGAAATGTTATCAGACGAAGGTGGATTTTATGCGGCTCAAGATGCAGATACCGGTGGTCGTGAAGGTGCATACTATTTATGGACACCAGAAGAAGTAGAAGAGGTTGTAGGTC
>Ga0070724_10001755_pt1 | contig 12597 bp, 11 predicted proteins | sample tdDd001_FD_67278 | JGI IMG/M metagenome (GOLD analysis project Ga0070724, IMG submission 67278) | Marine sediment microbial communities from the Atlantic coast under amendment with organic carbon and nitrate - tdDd00.1 | ecosystem: Environmental > Aquatic > Marine > Coastal > Sediment | place...
TTGAAGACATTTTAGATTGTGATATTATCACTATTCACACACCAAAAAATCAAGAAACTCTTGATATGATTGGTGAAGAAGAAATCGCTAAAATGAAAGATGGTGTAGTTTTAATTAACTGTGCTAGAGGTGGTTTATACAATGAAGAAGCATTAGCAAACAACCTTAAAACTGGAAAGATTGCAATGGCTGGTATTGATGTATTCATTAAAGAGCCTGCAACTGACCACCCATTATTAGATTTACCAAATGTAACTGTAACTGCACACTTAGGTGCAAATACAAAAGAATCACAAAAGAAGATTGCTACTCAAGCTGCTGAAAATGCAATTGAGTCTGCAAGAGGTATTGCATACCCTAACGCACTTAACTTACCAATTGATGAGAGTAAAATCCCGTCATTTGTTAAGCCATACATTGAATTAACGCAAAAAATGGCATTCTTAATTGCTCAAAGTGATAAGAGTGGAATTAGATCAATCAATGTATCAGCAGAAGGTGAAATTGCAGAATACTTAGATTCATTACAAACGTTTGCAACAGTTGGAGCATTAGCAGTAGCTTCTGGTGATGAAATCAACTATGTAAATGCCAACTTCTTAGCAGAAGAAAAAGGAATTGAGTTAACAACTTCTGAATTCTCTGCACACAGTGGATACCAAAACAAAGTATCTGTTAAAATTACAACTGCAAATGGTGTTCAAACTATTTGTGGTACTGTATTTAATGATGATGTACAAAGAATTGTTGATATCAACAATTTTGCATTAGATATTGAACCAAAAGGTAAAATGATTATCATGAGAAACAATGATGTTCCTGGTGTAATCGGACAAGTTGGTTCTATCTTAGCAAACAACAACATTAATATTGCTGACTTTAGATTATCAAGAGGAAAAGATGGTGCATTAGCAGTTATCTTAGTTGATGAAAAAGTTTGTACTGATGTTGTTAAATCTTTAGAAGAATTAGAAGCAGCTATTTCTGTTTCTTATGCTGAAATTTAATAGGAGATCCTTATGGGTGGAATGAGTGAATTAAAAAAAGGGATGAAAATCGAATTAGATGGAACCCCTTATAAAATTACTGAATATCAACACGTAAAACCTGGTAAAGGTGCTGCGTTTGTTAGATGTAAAATTAAATCATTTTTAAATGGAAAAGTAATTGAAAAAACTTTCCATGCTGGAGATAAATTTGGAACTCCAGATTTACAGCAAAAAACAATGCAATACTTATATGATGATGGTGAAATGTTACAATTCATGGATACTGGTACATATGAGCAAATTGGTTTAACTTATGATCAAGTTGGGGATGCAGAAAAATGGATTATTGACGGTATGAACGTTGATATGATGTTCTTCAACGGTGAAGCTATTACAGTTGAACCACCAATGACAGTTGAATTAAAAATTGTTGAGACTCCACCTAATTTCAAAGGTGATTCTCAGGGTGGTAAAAAACCTGCAACTTTAGAGTCTGGTGCAGTAGTTCAAATTCCCTTCCACTTAGTTGAAGGTGATATCATCAAATGTGATACAAGAACTGGTGAGTACTTAGAAAAAGTTAAGTAAATCACTACCACTTTTAAAATTAAAGCCTCATCTTTAGATGGGGCTTTTTTTATGCCCAATTTTTATTTATTTCCAAACATATTTTTCAACTCAGTTGGAAATGGAAAAACTAAAGTATTAGTTTTATCACCAGAAATATCATTTAATGTTTGTAAATACCTAAGCTGAATTGCTTGTGGATTTTGACTAATAATCTTTGCTGCTTCTAATAAGTTTTTACTAGCTTCTAATTCACCTTTTGAGTTAATTACTTTAGCTCTTCTTTCTCTCTCTGCTTCTGCTTGTTTTGCAATTGCTCTAATCATACTTTCATCTAAGTCAATATGTTTTATTTCAACATTAGATATTTTTATTCCCCATTTATCAGTTTGTTTATCCAAAATATCTTGAATATCTGCATTTAATTTTTCACGTTCACTTAACATTTCATCTAGTTCATGACCACCAAGTACTGATCTTAATGTAGTTTGTGATAATTGACTTGTTGCCATATGAAAATTTTCTACTTGTATTATTGCTTTTTGAGGATCAATTACTCTAAAATAAACAACTGCATTTACATGAACAGATACATTATCATGGGATATCACATCTTGTGTTGGTACATCTAATACGATTGTTCTTAAATCAACTTTTACAAGTTGTTGAATAAATGGGATAATTATAATAAGACCTGGTCCTTTAACTCCAGTAAATCTACCTAGGGTAAATACTACTCCTCTTTCATATTCTCTTAAAATTCGAATTGACATTGCTAGTAATAAAAGAATTAATAATGCAATGTATATAAATGTATAAGTCATCATTTTAAACTCCTTATGCTTAGAATTAGTCCATCTACAGCTTCGATTACAACTTCATCATTTTCATCTAGTTTTTTTTCACTTAATGCACTCCATAGCTCACCTTCACATAAAACTTTATATTCGTAATTATTAATAATAGATACAACACTTGCATTTTTGCCTATTAAATTATCTATACCTATTGAAGATTTTTCTTTTCTTGTTTTTATTAAAAAACTAAGTAAATATCCAAAAAATCCTATTGAGACTATTGAAAGTGCAATAATTATTGGATATGAAATTCCTATACCTAATGTTTTTTCATCAAATAGCAAAAATGAACCTAATGTAAATGAAACTACTCCAGCTATTCCAAGTATTCCAAAACCACTTACCGTTACTTCTGCTATCATTAAAGCGATTCCTAAAAAAATAAGTAATAAGCCAACATAGTTAAATGGTAAAATATTTAATGAATATAATGCAATTAATGCTGACACTGCGCCAATAACTCCAGGGAAAATTGATCCTGGATTCATCATCTCAAACAATATTCCATAAATTGCTAAAATTAAAAAAATATATGCAATATTTGGATTTGAAATACTCATTAAAATTTTAGTTTTCCATGAAACTTCAAGAAAAACAATATTTGAATTTTCTGTATTTATAATATATTCATTGTTGTTAACTTTAATTTTCTTGCCATTTATCTTAGTGATTAACTCATCTAAATCATTTGCAACTAAATCAATCACATTCTTTTTTAAGGCATCATTTGCTGATATACTCTTACCCTCTTTTACTGCCTCAATTGCCCACTGAACATTTCTGTTTTTATGTTCTGCAATACTTTTTAAATAAGCTATAGTATCATTTATAATTTTATTTTGCATTGCATCTTTTATCTCTTCAGTTTTATCCTCTTTTTTATCTTTGTTACTAATAGGATTAGTTCCACCCAAACTAACAGGTGTTGCAGCTCCAATATTAGTACTAGGTGCCATAGCTGCTATATGAGATGCATACATCAAAAAGGTTCCTGCACTTGCTGCTCTTGAGCCTTTTGGTGAAACATACATAACAATAGGTATTTTACTATTTAAAATTTCTTGAACCATTTGCCTTGTTGTGGTTACTAACCCACCAGGAGTATCAAGTTCAACAATGATAAGATCTGAGTTAATTTTATTTGCTTCTATTAAAGCATCTGAAAAGTATTTATGAGTTGCCGGAGATATAGCATCATCTATTTTGATATGTAAAATAGTATTTGCATTTAAACCTGTAAAGGTAAAGAAGATGAGTAAATAAAATATTAGTTTCATTATTACTCCTTTAAAAAAGGCATATAATAATGATACTAAACTAATATAAATAAATCAAGTTTAAATTTTTAATTCTCAATTCTTTTAAGAAAAATGATTTTCTCTTTTCCTATGTAATTTTCATGAACTATTTCATAATCTATATCTAAATCGTTCATTGCATTTAGACCTTTTCTGATTTTTGGACTTACAATTAAAACAACATAATCCAATTTAATTTTCAATGTATCTAATAAATTATATGTTCCTTCAACCATAACAAATTTATAATCAAGAAGTTTAAATAAGTCATCACTTATGATTACATCTCTATTAGGAATTTTAAATAGCGGGATATTGTTATCAAAGACCTTTTTACTTGAATAAATCATAATATTTGGTGCTTCACCAGCAATATATCTTGCATCTAAAGTTGGCTTATCAACTCTTACTGTATTGCCACCAATTAGCATTAAATCTATTTTATCTCTTAAAGCATGTACATAAGCTTTTGCAGCATTAGATGAAATTGCTCCATCTACACAACCATTTAGAGTTTGAGCCATTTTATAAAAGATAAATGTTCCGCTATTCCATTTAATAAAAGGATAAAGAAGCTCATAAGCCTCTTTTTTCATACAACCTAACTGTGTACTTATATTTGCATCTTTCAAGGTTTCACAGCCACCAGAGGCTTCTTTATTTGGATCTTCATGTGCTATTACTACTTTTTTAGGTTTTAGCTCTTTTAGTAAGTTCGCACAAGCAGGCGTTTTTCCAACATGATTACAAGGTTCTAATGTTACATACACAGTACAATCATTAAAAAATCCATTATGATTATTAATTAAATACTCATGTATTTCAGCAGAACTACTTTTTGTTCTTAAAATATCATTTGGGTAAACTTTTAAAAAAGCTGCTTTTAGTGCATTTACTTCTGCATGAGCTAGGCCTGCTTCTTTATGAGCTTCAATAGCTAAAATTTCACTTTCACCTCTTACTACTACACATCCAACTGCTGGATTAGGATATGTCAAAAATTGATATTTCCATGCTTCATCAATAGCAAGTTTCATAAAAAATTCATTGTTTATTTTCATATTATTCACTTTTTTTGCTAAAAAAAAAGGAAGCTGATAAATCAACTTCCTTTTTTATTTTTATATTTTTTAAATTACCACTCAAAATATGTTGAAGCAGATAAAATAGAGTCATAAGAGATTTCCTCTTCTCCAAATTCAGTTTTTACTGTAATTTTATCTTCATCTGCAGCAATTAACTCACCTTTGTAAGTTTCAGTAGCAATATCTTTAACTTTAACTTTTTCACCTATAGAGGCAATAAAATGATCAGTTCTTTTTAGTTTTCTTTCAATTCCAGGTGAGCTAACCTCTAAGTTATAGACTCCACCCATTGGTTCTTCAACATCTAAAATTGGAGAAATCATTCTTGAAATTTCTGCGCATTTATCTAGGTTTATTCCACCTTTTGCTGTAACGTAAACTCTAAAGATATTCTTATCGTTTTCTCTAGTAGATACGATATCATAAAGTTGAGCATCTAAGCTTTCAACTGCTAATTTAATTGATTCTTCTAAACTCATTATTCTTCGTCTTCTTTTCTATCTTTTTTAATTTGAGCAAATAGTGCTTCAATATTTTTTGATTCTTCTAATGAATTATCATTTTGGAATCTAAAATTTGGACATTTGTACCATCCAGTTGAAGATAAAACATATGATTTAATTCTACCATTTGCCTTTTTTAAAGCTGCAACAACTTGATTGATTTCATTTTTATCAAAATCTGAACCATCAAAATAAACTATTGCATCATATTTACCATTTTTACAGTTTACTCCTGTAATTGGTAAAGACCTGATTCTTTCATCTGCCATAGATGAAAGAGCCTCAGGAATTAACTCCATTAATAATGATTCTGTTCTTTGTAAATTAATACTTTTCATTAGTCGTCAATTGATACTTTTTCTTCAATTTGAATGAATGTTTCAATGAAGTCACCAACTTTAATATCGTTGAACTTATCAAACATAACACCACACTCATAACCATTTGCAACTTCTTTAACATCATCTTTAAATCTCTTTAATGATGAAATTTTACCAGTATATGTAACAACACCATCTCTAATGATTCTAGCGTGTCCACCTCTGATTACTTTACCATCAGTTACTAAACAACCTGCAACTGTTCCAACTTTAGGAACAACGAATGTATCTCTAACTTCTGCTTGACCAGTATTTTCTTCTCTAATTACAGCTGACATCATACCAGATAATGCATCTTTAACATCATCAATTAAGTCATAGATAATTGAATAAGTATTAATAGTTACACCATCAGCTTTTGCTTTATTTTTAACAGCACCAGTTGGTCTTACATTAAATCCTAAGATAATACAACCCTCAGAAGCAGATGCTAATACTAAATCAGACTCAGTAATTCCACCAACACCAGCGTGAATTACTTTTACTTTTACTTCTTCATTTTGGATTTTTTCTAATGAACCTTTAATTGCTTCTAAAGATCCACCAACATCAGTTTTAATAATAACTGGCAATTGTTTGATTTTTCCTTCTGCAATTAATCCACTCATCTCTTCTAAAGATACTTTAGTAGATTTAGATAACTCTTTTGCTCTTGCATGTTCAGCTCTAGTAGTTGCGATTTCTCTTGCTTCTTTATCAGAATCTTGCGCAACCATAATAGATCCAGCAGCTGGAACTTCACCAAGACCTAAAACAGAACCTGTTTCAGAAAGTCCTAATTGTTTAACTGGTTTACCCATATCATTTGTAATTGCTTTTACTCTACCATAAGTAGTGTCACAAACAATATTGTCACCAACTTTTAAGATACCATTTTGAACAATAACAGTTGCAACTGGTCCTCTACCTTTTTCAAGTGATGACTCAACAACTGTAGCTTTTGCTTTTGCAGTTGGGTCAGCTTGAAGTTCTAAAATCTCAGCTTGAAGTAAGATATTTTCTAATAAATCATCAATACCTAATCCTGTGTGAGCAGATACACCAATGAACTCAGTATCTCCACCCCAATCAACTGGAGTTAATTCTCTCTCAGCCATTTGAGCTTTAACCATATCCATATTAGCTGATTCTTTATCCATTTTGTTTACTGCAACAATAATTGGACATCCAGAAGCTTTGGCATGTGAAATTACTTCTTCAGTTTGTTGTTTAACACCATCATCACCAGCAACAACAATAATAATAACATCAGTAACTTCAGCACCTCTTGCTCTCATTGCTGAGAACGCGGCGTGACCTGGAGTATCTACAAATGTGATTTTCTTCCCATCTTTTTCAATTGTATAAGATGAAATGTGTTGTGTAATTCCACCTGCTTCACCTGCTGTAATTTTAGAAGATCTAATTTTATCTAATAATGAAGTTTTACCATGATCAACGTGACCCATGATAGTAACCACTGGTGGTCTTTCTTCAAAGTTAGAGTCATCAACATCCTCTTCATTATAATCATCAACATAGTTTGCATCTTCAAGAGCGTCTTTTACAGTTACTTCAATACCAAACTCTTCACCAAGAATCTCTAATTCATCTTGTTTTAAGAAGTCATTTTTAGTAACCATCATTCCTAAACCAAATAATACAGTGATTACTTCTGCTGGTGACTTTCCACAAGCCTCTGCAAATTCGTAAACTCTAATATCTTCAGGAATAGTTACTTCATTGATTTCAATATCTTCAATTTCTCTTTTGATTCTTTTCTTTCTTTTCTTTCTCTTTAGACCTTGTGGTCTATTACCAAATGCTGCTGGTCTTGAAGATCTAGATTGTTTTTTATTATCTTGTTGTTTTGTTTCTTCTAAGAATTTAGATGGCTCAGATAAATCCATATCTAATAATACAACTTCTTCACCTAATAATGAATCATCAGAAGTATTAGAGAAATCATCAGTTGTTCTTTGAACATCTAATTTTTTACCATGATCATGAGTTCTAGTATGTGCACCTTTTTTCTTCTCTTTTTTAGATTTAGGCTTTCTTGAATCTAATATAGGAGTCTTTTCTGTTTGTTTATCATCAACATCATTATTACCAAGAATTTCACTTAAAGACTTCATTTGTTTCTTAGGTTGAGCCTCTAATGGCTTATTATCAGCAACTGGTTGAGGAACTTCTCTTGGCTTTTTCTTTTTAATAATTTTTAAGCCTCTTCTTTTTGGAATAATTTTCTTAGGCTTAGTTGCTACTGTTTCTTCTTTAGCCACTGTTTTTGGCTCTTCTTTTTTTTCTGGTTCAGATGCAGTTTTTTCTACTTGTCTAACTGGTTTTGAAATTGCTACTTTTTTTACTTCAGGCTTCTTAACCTCTTTTTTAGCCTCTTCTTTAGGCTCTTCAGTTTTTGTAACTTCTTCTTTTTTTGGTTCAGCTTTTTTAACAGCCACTTTTTTTGGTTTTGGTGCCGCTTTTTTCGCAAGCTTTGAACTCTTTCCAGTCATAATATAATTTGCGATTTCTTCTGCATCTTCATATGAAACTGCACTTTGTGGTGATTTAAGTTCAATATTTAAATCTTTCGCTTTTGCAATAACATCTTGGCTACTTGCTCCTGCTTCTTCTGCAATCTCATAAACTCTTACTTTATCTGACATCTGCTAGCATCTCCTTAAGTTGTAGAACGTACGTATCTTTATTTTTGCACTCTCGACATAGTGCTTTTTCAAATTTTTTATAATCTTTCTGATTAATCTCTGATTGTGCTTTATTAGAACAATCTTTACAGATATAAAAACTTCTACCATGGTTGTTAAATAATACAAGTTTTTTATCTTCACATTTAAACCTTAAGAGCTCTTTTTGTTCAAACTTACCCCTACAAAAAATACAAGTTCTTAAAGTCTTTTTTAAATTAGCCAAATATTATACCTAAAATATACTTAATATCAAAAAATATTAAAGATCTATCTTTACACCAGTGTTATCAAACTCTGTTGTAAACACTTTAAAGTGTGAAAATCTGTTTCTTAAAGCTTTTTCAACCTTCTTAGCATCATCTGCAAAACAGATTGAAAATAGTGTTGAACCTGAACCAGATAGTGTACTCATTAAAGCACCATATCTTAAAGCTGTTTTTTGAACATCAAATAATTCTGGCATCTGTTTCATTCTATATTTTTGATGAACTTTATCTAATGATGCAGTTCTTAGCATTTTCCAGTTTTCCGACATAAATGCTGCTGTTAAAAGTGATGAATGAGAAATATTAAAAATCACATCATCTTTTGAATATTTAAAAGGAAGTGCTTTTCTTGATAATTGTGTTGAAATAGGTCTATTTGGAATAACAACAACAGCCTTTAAAGATTTAGGAATTGATTTATTAATATATCTAACTTCATTTTCTTGAACTGTTGCAACATTAAATCCACCCATTACAGCTGGCGTAATATTATCAGGATGATTTTCATACGCTAATGCAAGGTTTAATAATTTATCTTTTTCTAATTTTATTCCTTCAATAGCATAAGCACTAGCAATAGCAGATACAATAACTGCTGATGAGCTACCTAAACCTCTTGAAAGTGGAATTTCATTAAAAAATTCAAATCTAAAATGTCTTTTTTTATGTGATAAATTATGGTAAAAATCATTAAAGATTGAGATAAACATATTGTTATCTTTTAGTACGGGGTTATTTGCACCCTCACCTTTTAATGATACGCTATGAAACTTTGATGGTCTAATAATTACTTGATTTTTCATAGCAATTGCAAGACCAAGTGAGTCAAAGCCTGGTCCTAAGTTTGCACTAGTAGCTGGAACGCTTACTTTCATCTATTTCCTTCTTAAACAGCGGGTAAATTATATATTGGTAATGTCTGTTTATTAAAATTAATTTTATTTATACACTCAGGTAATTTAAAGTCGTGGATTATACTATCTTTTTCTAAAAAATCTACTTTAATGTCATTTCCATCTTTTATAAAGTATTTTTTACCTAAAGCTTTTATTGGTGAGTTTTCATTAAACTCAAACCCATCAATAGCTCTAAATTCAATATTTTTAGTAATACTTATTGTTTTTAAAAATACATAAGATACTTTAATTGCCATATAAGAACCAGGAGTATTCACATAATTCAATCTTTGAATATCATATTTTTCTAAGAGTTCATTAAATAAGGTAGGTAATAAATCTGAAGTTTTTCCTTCAGACTTATATTGATCTATTAATTTTTCATTTTCATAAATTCCAATAAGTAATGGATTTGAAATACTTATAACTAAAACTTCAATCAATTACTTATCCTATACTTCAACTTTTGAATATGCTAATTCAAATACTTGTGCTTCTTCATCAGCCTCTTCTAAATCTATTATTTCATAGTTTTCAGGGTCTTTATATAACTCTTTAGTAAGTAAGTGATTTAAATGGTGACTTCCTGCAATTGCATCATATTCACCAACTAGTGTATAACCTAAAAGTGCCATATCTCCAATTGCATCAAGGATCTTGTGTCTTACAAACTCATCGTTATATCTTAAACCTTCAGGATTTAATACTTTTGATTGATCTAAAACAATAGCATTTTCCATTGAACCACCTTGAGCAAGACCAATACTTCTTAAGTACTGTACTTCATGTAAGAAACCAAAAGTTCTAGCTCTTGAGATATTCTCTTTATATTCACTTATAGAGTAATCAAAATGGAAATTTTGTTTTCCAATTGTTGGATGATCAAAATCAATTTCAAAATCATATACTATATGATTAGATGGTTTTAAACATACTCTTTTACCCTCGGGAGTTGTTACTTCAACCTCTTTTTTAACTTTAATTGCTTTTTTTGATTTTTCTAGCTCTTTAATTCCTGCTTCTTCAATTAACATACAATAACCTGAAGAACTTCCATCAAGAACTGGTACTTCATCATTATCAATAACAACTCTTAAATTATCAATTCCATATGCATATACTGCTGAAAGTAAATGCTCGATAGTTGATACTACTACGCCATCTTTTCCAATAACTGTAGCCATTTTAGTATCTACTACATTCTCAATTGCTAAAGGAATTGTTACTCCCTCATCAACTCTATAAAAAACTATTCCCATATCAGAATCTAATGGTTCTAGTTTCATTTTTACAGGGACACCTTTGTGAAGGCCAATTCCTACAATTTCTACTTCTTTTGCTATTGTTCTTTGTTTCATTTAGTATCTATCACTTTCTTTGCATTATTCAAAATTTGTGTAATGTTAACTTTTATCCACTTTTTATCCATCCATTCAATTGGATTTACCTCTAAACCTTGAATTAAAATTCCAAAGTGTAAGTGGTCACCAAATACTGCTCCTGTTGAACCAGTATTAGCTATTAATTGGTTTTTAAATACTTCATCATTTACTTCAATATTTAATTTACTTGCATGTGCGTATAGTGATGCTACACCAAATCTATGATCAATAATTGCTGTATTACCATAAATTCCAAGATAATCTTTAAAAATTACTTTTCCTTCATTTGAAGAGTAGATTTTAGCCTTTCTTATACTTGCCCAATCCATTCCTAAATGCCATGCTTCATCAATTTTATCACCATCATAAAAATAGTGTCTTCTCTCTCCATAACCAGCAAATGTTTTTGAACCTTTTAATTGTTTAAATGCTCTTAAATCAAATTTTGAAACTTTTTCCATATTCATATTCTTCATTGTTTCATTTTTGATTGTTTCTACATTTGATTTTCTAAGATCTTTATTTGCTAATACAAAAGTATCTGCTTGTGAATCTGGAATGTCATAACCACTTTTTGTAAGAACATCTTTTGTAACTTTATTAATAAATCTATCAGAAATTTTGATTTTATCAATTTTTACTTTTTTTGATTTTATATAATAAGGTACTTTCGTAACTGTCTTATTATTTGCTTTATCTATAGCAACAAGACTTACTCGTTGGAACTCTTCTATAGTAATTGGCCAAGCAATAATTGCCATATAGAAGTTTTCTTTGTAAAATGGAATTAACTCAAATCTTTGTTCATTGTTAAAAGAGATATAAAAATCTTTTAAATTTTCATCTTTTACTTCAACAACTACAGATGCACTTCCACCTTGTCTTATTAAATAAGAATTATTAATTACATTTGCTACAGGTTTTTTTCTATCAACTTTAACTCTTACTTCTTTTTTAAGTTCATTTCCTCTAAAAAAATTCCATTTGCTATTATCATATACTTCAATTTTTAAAGTAACTTCATTTGGAACAGCAAGTCTATCAACTTTTGGAGCTAAAATATCTAAGTTAATTGAACTTTTTGTTTGATTTATAACTTTTGTATTTAATTCACTCTCACTTTGTCCATCAAAATATTTAATACTATATGACTTTATTTCATTGTCATCACTTAAATTTACTCTTAATGGTGTTTTTAAATTCCAATAAATTTCATCTTCTATTGATATTTTAGGTGAGTTCTTCTCAAATGTAGGAGATAAGAATACAAATGATGTAACCCCTACAACTATAATAAGTGTTAAATATATTAATAATTTTTTTAATTTATTGTTTTTTTGTCTATTTATAAAACTCAAAAATTTCCTTTAGTACTAATTGTTGTGCTTCTTCCACATTTATTGTATCAAGTGTACAACCAGCAGCATTAAAGTGACCTCCACCACTGAAATTACCTGCGATTTTTGATACATCAAATTTCCCTTTTGATCGAAGAGAAACTCTTGAAACTCCATTAACAACCCTAACAAAAAAAGCAACCTTTACAATTGCCATACTCATAATCATATCTAAGGCATCTTCACAATCTCTATTATGTGCACCTGTTTGTTTAAACCATTCAGTTTTTGCATGAATAGTTGCTATTTCACCCTCTTTAAATAGTTCTAAACTATCTAATACCTTA
>Ga0070724_10001758_pt1 | contig 12579 bp, 14 predicted proteins | sample tdDd001_FD_67278 | JGI IMG/M metagenome (GOLD analysis project Ga0070724, IMG submission 67278) | Marine sediment microbial communities from the Atlantic coast under amendment with organic carbon and nitrate - tdDd00.1 | ecosystem: Environmental > Aquatic > Marine > Coastal > Sediment | place...
TAATTCTTCAACTAAAATTTCATATTTTGCAGCTGATTCCTCATCTAAACCTTCAATATTATTTAGAATCTGACTCTTAATTTTATTTTTTAATCTACCTTGGGCTGATTGTTTATCAAAACTTTGTTCATAATCAGAAAGCATATCATCAACTAAGCCTTCATCTCCATCTTCACCCTTTTTAGCTTTATTATCACTTCCTAATATTACCACTTCATGGTTAACAATAAACTTTTTATAGAAAACAAACAGTAAAATTGCTGCTATTAAGTATTGGAAATATTCACTAAACTCTTTCATTACTGATTTTACCATTGTTAAGGTATCAACAGCACCTCCACCAGAAGATCCCTCAACTATTACATTTCCGTTTTCATCAACTTTTTGAGTTACTGCTCCAATTGGTTGCACACCCAAGAACTTAAAGCTTCTAACAGTTACTTTATCTCCTCTTTTTGTTTCATAACCTATTGTATCTTGAACAATAGACTCAATTGATGTCATAAACTCATCTTTATTTTCAACATCTTTTAAAACAGAAGAATCAAATGATACACCAGCTGTAATTCTCTTAATTCTTGAGTAATTATTATCTCTTTGTTTTATGATCTTTTTAGAGATTTCATAGTTGGTAACAGTATTTGTTCCTTCACTATTTGAAGATACATTTCCACTTCCACCTGCACCACTTGGAGTTTGAATATTATTATCAGCCCCTGCAACTCCACCTGCACTTGATGGAGATCCCGTTGACGCAGAAGTATTTTCAATTACTTGTTGAGCTCTAATAGTTCCTTCTGGTTCATATATTTCTTCTTCAATATCTTGCATAACAAAATCTAAAGATACAGTAACTCTTGCAACTACTCTTCCTGCACCAACAAAAGGTTCTAATACTTCAACAATCTTTTTTTCATAGTCATCTTCTACTTTTTGTTTGTATTTATTCTGAGAGTATGATTTTTGACTTGCCATATCATCTGCAGACTTTTGAAGTAAACTTCCATCTTGGTCGATTAATTGAATATTCTCTTCTTTTAAATTTGACACTGCTGATGCTATAAAGTTTTTTATACCATCAATTTGCTTTTGAGTTAAAAAGATACCAGGCTTTAAAGAAAGAACAGCAGATGCTGTTGGTTCTGTTTTTCTCTCTGTAAAAATTGTATCTTTAGGAATCGCTATCTTAACACTTGCTCTTAATACACCAGTTAAAGATTCCAAAGAACGTGACAATTCACCCTCTAAAGCTCTTAAATATTTAACTTTATTTTCAAAATTTGTAGTACCTAAAGATGATTTTTCAAAAATTTCCCATCCTACATGCTTTGAAGTTGTAGCTTCACTTGTAACCAGTTTAATTTTAGCAATATTTACAAAGTTTTTTGAAGTTTTTAAAGTAAGATTATCTCCACTTCCTATTACAGAGAAAGCAATTCCTGCTGCTTCTAACTCATCACTTGCTAACATAACTTGAGATTTTGTAAGATTTGATGCAATTGTATAGTTTAATTTTTTATCTTCTGCTTTTATATTTGAATATATTAAAAGTGCAACTAAAAGGATAAAAAGAAGAGAAAAACCTCCAATAATTACCGCTCTTTGTGCAGCATTTAAGTTATTTACAAATTTTAAAAGTTGATCCATTTAACAGTTATCCTAATTAATTTTTAGCCGATGATTCAATAACTGATTTAAATAGTCTTGAATCCTTTCTAATTGCTGTTTGTAGTGCGTCAAAAGCTACTTTATTTTTTGACATTTCACCCATTTGAGTATCAAGATTTACATTGTTTCCATCATTTTGTTCTTCTAAACCTTGTACTTGAACTAATCTTGGGTTTGGCATATTTTTATTTGGATCGACATTTCCAAAGTGTGCATTTGTAGTTTGAGCCATTTGTAATCTTGGTTCTTGTACTGCTTTTTCTAACTCATGATTAAATACTAAATCTTTTGTTTTATAATTTGGTGTATTAATATTCGAAATATTACTTGATATAACTTTCTGTCTTTCACTTCTAAAGCTCAATTGATTAAAAAGTGTATGTGTTACGCTACTTGCTTCCATTATCTAGTATTATTCCCTATTTTATCTATTAATTTACCATTAAGTTCATCTATTGTTGAAATTGCTTTTTGTGATTGATCAAATCTTCTGTGTGCATCAATTAATTCAACCATTGCTGTAACTGAATTAACATTTGATTTCTCAATAAACCCTTGTTCTGTTAGATCATCAGTATTTTCAAAAATTTGTCTATTATTTTGATCTATCATTTCATAAGTGTTGTCACCTACTTTTTTCATATTTGTATATGCTGATTGGACAACACCAATATTTTGTGCAAATCCCTCTTCTGCAACTACAGGTTCATTATCTGGATTTAAAACATTATTACCATTAGAGTCAACTAAAAAGCCGTCTAATATTTTAAATCCTCCATCTCTAGTATAAACAATGTCACCATTATTATTTTGTACTTTAAAAAATGTATCAGGTTGTTTTAATGCAAAATCTAAATCATTTCCAGTTGGAGTAATAGGGCCAATTTCTCCATTTATAAATTTTGCATCAATTTTTGGAATATTATTAGTAACAATATTTGCTTTTGTAGGTACTTTACCTTCATTTTGCATTCTCTCTAAATAGTAATTAAAAGTTGTTTCTGTTAAACCTTCTTGTTTAAAACCATTTGTGTTAACATTTGCTAAGTTATTACTTATTTGATCTAAACGATTAATTTGATTAATCATAGATGCAGCAAGAGGATATGTACCTTGATTCATTTTAATCCTTAATTAATTTCCAAACTCTGCAATAAGTTTGTCTAAATCATCACCAACTAAATCACTTGTTGAATCACCATGAATGTGTTTAGCAACAGCAATATCTTTATTACTATCATCATCTTCAAAAAGATTGTTTAAATATAATGATAGTTTTCTAATAACTGCCATTACTCTTTCAATTTTTTGTCTATTAATATCATTAAATTGCATTAATTCCATTGCTTCAAAGATTTTCATATCTTCTTCATTCATAGCATTTTTTAAATCACTTAATGTTGAATTTATTTCATTTGTTTTTGACAAATGTTGTTCAAAAACAGAAATATTTGGAAACTTTTGATTTAAAGAAGTAAGAAGTTTAGATTGTGATTCTAAATAAGATTCCATATCACTAATCTTATTTCTAAAATCATTGTTATTATCTAATCCTAAACTTAAAACATCAAAAATTTGACCAACTTTTTCTTCAGAATCATTAGCAACTTGATTTAGTTGATTTACTACTTTTGTATCTTTCTCTGCTGGTAAAGGAATAACTCCTTCATTTATCTTAGAGTCAGTCCAATCTTTTACTATTTCATCTTTATCTTTTTCTGATAAACCTTCTGCATCATGAGAATCTACTGTACTCTCAACTTCTGCATTTGAGGCTGTAGATGTTTCTACAATACCATCAATATCAGATAATACATCATCAAAATTATCTACATCAATAGATTCAGTAGGAGTACTCTCTTCTAAACCTTTTAATAAATCATCAATATCGTCATTGCTAATAGTTTCTTCAACACTATTTACTGTTTCAGGTGCTACTGCTTCTACCTCTTCAATTACAGGTGAAGTCTCTTCTACTTCAGAATTAGCTATAAGGGCATCGATTTCATCAGCACTAATAGGTTCATTATCTTCTGGAACCTCTACTTCTTCAGGAATAGATACTTCTTCAACTGTTGGTGCAGATTCTTCTGCAGGTTCAGAAGGTGCATCATCAGCAATATCTAGACCATTCATTAGTGCTTCAATTTCTTCTTGACTCATACTCATAATAAACGCCTTATTTTATTATTTCTTTAAAACCCCATCAAGTTTTTCTTTTAAAACCTCTGCATTAAATGGTTTTACAATATAGTTATTAACTCCCGCTTTTAAAGCAGTAATAACTTCACTCTTTCCACCTTCAGTTGTAATCATAATGATAGGAGTTTTTTGATGAGCTCCTTCAGATCTGATTTTCTTAACTAAATCTAACCCATTCATATTTGGCATATTCCAGTCTGTTAAGATTATATCATAGTTAGATTCACCAAGAAGTTTCCATGCTTTAACACCATCTTCTGCTTCATCAAAATCATCTTTAGCAAATCCAAGTTGCATTACAACATTTCCAATAATTCTTCTCATTGTTGAACTATCATCAACTATTAGAATTCTCATTATTTAACCCTTTTTAATAATATTCATTTCAAATAACTATCATTATATATTATTTGTTTTAAATCTATACTTAATATAACAAAGAAATAATTAGATAAATTTATCTAATTTTAATTGTTCTTGAAATATAATAATTAATCATCTAATATTCTAAAGGAAAAGTACTATGATTAGAGGTTTATATACAGCAGCTACGGGAATGAACTCTATGCAACACCAAATTGATGTTACTTCTAATAACATCGCAAATGTTAACTCAACTGGATTTAAACAAGATAGAGCTGAATTTCAAGATTTAATGTATGAAACCCTAAATTATACTGCTGGACAAACATCTGAAACTACTACTAACCCAACAGGTATTGACGTTGGTTTAGGGGTTAGAATATCAGGTATTCAAAAGAACTTTGGTGAAGGAGATTTAAAACTTACTTCAAACCCTTTAGATATTGCAATTGAAGGAAAAGGATTCTTTCAAATCACTCTTCCAAATGGCGAACTAGCATATACCAGAAATGGAACTTTTAAACTAAATGCAGAAGGTACTATTGTAAATGGTAATGGTTATGAGTTAACACCTCAAATTGTTGTACCAGACAATGTAGTAAAACTAACTATTGCTAAAGATGGTACAGTAACAGCAACTGATCCACAAACAGAAGCAGTAGTAAACTTAGGTAGACTTGAAATTGCTGATTTTATTAATCCTGCAGGGCTTGCACCAATTGGTGAGTCTCTTTATAGAGAAACAGAAGCTTCAGGAGCAGTGCAAACAGGTAACCCTACAACTGCACAATTTGGTAATACAAGACAAGGTATGATTGAATTATCAAACGTTAAACTTGTTAATGAAATGGTTGATTTAATTACTGCACAAAGAGCATATGAAGCAAACTCTAAAGCAATTACAACAACAGATAGTATGTTAGATACAGTTAATAGATTAAAAAGATAGGACTAGTTAACTAAAAAATGGATTTAAATGAATTAAGAAAACTTCGTGAAGAAAATTTTTTAGCTCATAAGAAGAAAAAAAGAGATTACTACTTAAAAAATAAAGCTAAAAAACAAACTAAAAAACAAGTTATTGACTATGAAAAAGAGCTTAATGATTTAAACTTTACTGCAAAAATCAAAGAGATTGCAAAAGTACAAAAAGCCCACGTTGATGATAGAAAAGAGCTTATAGTAGCAAAAATAAATGAGTATAAAAATAAAAAGAAAGAATACTACGAAGAGAATAAAGAGAAAAGATTAGAATACGATAAAGAGTATAGAGAAAAGAAAAAAGAAGAGTTAAGAGAGTATAGAAGAGAATATTATCAAAAAAATAAAGAGAAAATATTAGCTAAACAAAAAGAGAAAAGAGAAAAAGAAAAAAAGCTAACAAAGAGTAGGTAATGGCAGAAGAAAATAAAGAAGAAAGCTTAGAATTAGAAGAATCAACTGATGAGTTAATACCAGAAGAAGCTACAGAAAATAGTTCTGCTGAAAATACTGAAACTCCTAATATTGAATCAATTGAAGAAAACCCAGAGTTTGTAAAGAAAAAAAAGAAAAACATTGTTAAAATAGCTCTATTCGGCGTAATTGGTCTACTAGTGGCTATACTTATTACTGGGGTAGTATTATATTTTCTTGGATTCTTTGATCCAGAAGAGCCAGTTCAAGCTGATCAAATGAAGAAAAATAATGTATCTAATGTTGTAGAAAAAGAAGAGCCTAAATTTTCGCTAAAAGATATAAATACAAAAAACTTAAATAAACAACTATCAGAACTTACAAATAAGACTATAAATAAAGAAAAAGAAGCTCAAAGAATGAAAGAGCTTGAAGAAGAGAGAAAAGCTCTTGAAGAGGAAAAGAAACATCAACAAGAAGCACTAGCAAAAGAAGAAGAAAAATTAGCTATGGCTGAAGAAAAACTTGATAAGGAAAGATCACTTTTAAAAGAAAAACAAACTGAACTAGAAAAACAAAAAGAGATTCTTGATAATTTAAAAGAAGAAGCTTTATTACTAAAAGAAGAAATGCTTAAACAAAGAGAAAACTTTGAAGCAAAAGAAGAAATGCTTTTAACTCAAATGAATGAAAAAAATCAAAGAGATATTCAAAAAGAACTTGACAAGAAAACAAACAATACTCCATCACCAATGAGTAATGAGAGTAATAATATTTCTAACACTCCTGATAATATGCAAGTAGATACAAATAATAACTATCCTACAAAAAGCAATAATATTGATAATCAAACGACAATGAATAGTGAAAATGTAATGATACAAGAAGATAAAGATAGCTTTTTATTACTTATTAACGTTGCTAAAATAAAAGGTGAGCTATATAAAAATTATCTTGATTCAATAGTTGCTATCTCTTCTGATGTTAAACTATGTAGAGATGATGCAAACAATATCGAAATCTATTTTGGACCATTTAATAATATGGAAGAAAGAAGTAATATCTATAATATGCTTCAAGATAAAAACTTTGATAATTCATATAAAGTTGAATTGACAAAAGAAGAGTTTAATAAAAGATGTAATTATTAGAAAACTTCTACGAGTTTTCTAAAATTGCGTATGAGTCTCTTACGGTAATTGATTTATTCTCCACATCTACATCAATAATGTAAGTATCAAATAAATGGGGTATTAAAAAAGTCTTAGGAAGCTCTTTTTTCACTAATTCACTATCTGTAGTAATCTCTAAATAATCACTTGTTGGATATCTATGTATGTCTTTTACAACACCTAGTTTTAATCCATCTTCATAAACTGTACAATCCACTAAATCAAACCAAAAGAATTCATTCTCTTCTAAGTGACAATTTTCTCTTGTTTGTTGTAATGTTGCAAATAGTTCTTGATTAGTTAGTTTTTTAGCTAAATCAACATCTTCATAAGTCTCAAATTGTACAATTTCTCTATTAGCATTGTATTCTTTGATTTTAAGTGTAAGTTTCTTGTTTGTAGTAAAGCTTGCACCTTTTTTAAATTGCTCTGGGAAATCAGAGTCTATAATAAGTCTTAAGTGACCTTTTAAACCTACTGTTTTCCCAAGTTTTGCTACATAAATATTATTACTATTCATAGATACCTTACTTCGCTACTACTTGAATTTTATAAGAAATACCATCTTTTGCTTTACAACCATTTGCCATAGTTTTTAATGCATTAATCATATTTCCATTTTTACCAATTAACTTACCAATATCACAACTGTTAGCAACAATTGTAATTTCAGCAAATGTATCATCGATTACCTCTTTTGTAACTTCAACATCGTTAGGTTCACTAACAATTAATTTAGCATAGTTTTCTATGAATTTAGTAATCATATTCTAATCTTTAATTATTTAGAAGCTAATTTTTTAACTTTTTCAGATGGCTTAGCACCAACGCTTAACCAGTAGTTGTATCTTTCTTCATCTAATTTTAATACTTTTGGCTCAACAACTGGGTTGTAGTAACCAATTGATTCAATCCAACCTGAATCTCTTCTTTTTCTTGAGTCTGTTACAACGATTCTGTAAAATGGTTTCTTGTTTCTACCCATTCTTGTTAATCTAATTACTGTCATATTCTTTTCCTTTAATTTGTTTAATATTTATAGTATTGAATTCTAAACTCCAAAAGTTCACAACTCAATACTATTTAGTTTAAGATTCCTACTATCTAGGAATCTTTGGCATTCCACCTGGTCCCATTTGAGACATCATATTTTGAAGACCTTTCATTCCACCTTTAGATGAAAGTTTCTTAGCCATTTTAGAAGCATTTTTAAACTGCTTTAAAATTTTGTTTACTTGCATTTCTGTTAAACCAGAACCTTTTGCAATTCTTCTTTTTCTAGAAGGATTCATTAAGCTTGGTTGTTCTCTCTCTTTTGGAGTCATTGAACCAATAAGAGCTTTAATTCTTTTAATCTCATCAGAGTTTTCAAAGTCCATATCTTTTAATGGTCCTGCCATTTGTGAAAGACCTGGAATCATTCCGATGATTGATTTCATAGAACCTAATTTTGACATCATTGCTAATTGGTCTAAGAAGTCATTAAAGTTGAATTCACCTTTTTTGATTTTCTTAGTTACTTCTTTTGCTTTTTTCTCATCAATTACAGCTGAAGTTTTTTCTGCTAAACCTTCAATATCCCCTGCACCCATTAATCTAGATACAATTCTATCAGGAATAAATACTTCAAGGTCTGGCATTTTTTCACCAATACCAATAAATCTTAATGGTACTCCAACTTGATCTGCAATAGATAAAGCAACCCCACCTTTAGTATCACCATCATACTTAGATAAGATAACACCATCAATACCAATTTGAGCTTTAAATGACGTTGCTGTTTTAGTTGCATCGTGACCTGTTAATGAGTCAGCCACATAGAAGATTTCATCAGGTTGTACTGCATTTCTCACATCTTCTAATTGCTTCATTAATTCTTCATCAATAGCTAAACGTCCAGCTGTATCCACTAATAATACATCATACTGCTCTTTTTTAGCTTTCTCTTTTGCTGCAGTTGCAATTTTAATTGGATCTTTTTCATTATCATCAAAATATACATCTACTTCAATTTGAGCACCAATTTGTTTTAATTGTTCAACTGCTGCTAGTCTTTGTAAATCCGCAGCTGCAATTAAAACTTTTTTCTTTCTAAGTTTTAAATAGTTTGCTAGTTTACCTGTAGTTGTTGTTTTACCTGAACCTTGTAAACCAGTCATTAAAATCGTTGTAGGAGGTGTATTAGAGTATACAAACCCTTGGTTACCTTCAGTTGTTAATAAAGTAGTTAATTCATCTTTTAATGCATTTAAAAATGAGTCTTGTCCAATTCCATTTTTCTTTGTTTCTAATTCAACAGCAGTAACTAAAGCTTTAGTTGTTTTATGGTGTACATCAGCTTTTAATAAAGACTTTTTTAACTCTGTTATAGCTTTCTTAAGTGATGCAATATCATCTTTATGTCTTATTTTATTTACTGCATTTTTTATTGAACCTGTTAATGAATCAAACACAATTCTTCTCCACGATTTTAAATTTTGTGGATTATACTTTTTATAAGCTTTAATGAAGTTTAAATCATATCAAAATTAAGTTAAATTTAATTTTACAAGTTTTAAGAGTTTTAAGAGAAAGCCCATAAATATGGGCTTTATTATTTTATATTGTTTATTTTATAACTTAAATTTTAATTAAATTCATACACTTTAAACTCTCTTGGTTCAGGTGCAATAAACTCATAATCAAAAATTCTAGTAACTTTTGAGTGAAGTAATACTCTATTAATATTTGCAGCTGGTTTACCATATAAGGCATCTCCAATAATTGGGAAACCAACATTATTTAGGTGAACTCTAATTTGGTGAGTTCTTCCTGTTTCAATTACAACTTTTACTTTTGACTTATTACCTTCAACAAGCATTGGGTAAATAGTTGATTTTGCAGGTTTACCTTTTCTATCAATCTTTGATTTAGCATGACCTCTCTCTTTTGTAGTCATAATAGGCTTATCTACTACAATTTCATCAATTACTTTACCATCTACAATTGCAACATACTCTTTATATACTTTGTTAGCAGCAAACTCTTTAATCGCTTTTCTTCTAAACTCTTCATTTTTAGCAAACATCATTACACCTGATGTCTCTTTGTCAAGTCTATTTAATAAAATTGCATCTTTATATTTTCTTGCAACTTCATCAGCCGTTAAGAATGCAGGTTTATCAACAACTAAAATATCTTTATCTTCAAAAATAACTTTAATTTTTGCTACTTCTTTTACAGAGAATTTAGTTGTTGTACTAATTTCACCTCTTGCAATCATTACTTTTTTTCCACCAGCTTTTACTAAACCTTTATCAATAAGCTCTTTTGCTTTTGAATTTGAAATGTTCTCTTGTTTTGCTAATACTTTATAAGCTTTATCATATCCAGCCATTTATTTCCTTTATTATAGGTTCAAATGAACCAGCTTTTGTTAATGCTGGTTTCTTTAAATCATCTATTTTATCTAAATACTTTTCTAAGTCATCATTCTCTATTAAATAATAATCACTTACACATTCAAATAGTGGTTTTTGATTAAATATATTCTTACCACTAATTAACTTACATCCAAAGTACGCAGGTTCAACTGGATTATGACCACCAATTTTTTCAAAAGCCCCGCCAAGAATAACTACATCTGAAATAGCAAAGATATCATTTAACATACCCATTTTATCAACTAATATTATATCTGAATCAAAATGCTCATCATTAGAGTATCTATTATATGAAAGATTTTTATCTTTTATATACTCTTTAATTAATAAATCTACTTTATCAAATCTCTCTGGATGTCTAGGAACAATGATTAATTTACCATGTTCTTTTTTGTAAGAGTTTAATATCAACTCTTCTTCTTTCTCATGAGTACTACCAGCAGTTATAGCAACACCCTGTGGTTTTTTGAACTCATTTTTAACTGTTGGAAGTTGTGCTAATTTTATATTACCAATAACTTCAACATTTTTTGCACCTAACTCTTCTAGTCTTTCTTTATCAAGCTGTGATTGTGCAAACACTTTATCAATATTTTTAAAGATTCTTTTATAAACAAATGAAAACTTCTTATAAGAACTATAAGACTTGTCTGAAATTCTTGCATTTATCAAAAAAGTTTTTGCACCTTTAGCTTTTGCACATAAAAAAAGCATATACCAAAGCTCAGCTTCCATAACAACTAGAACCTTTTGCTTATTTACCCAAAATGGTAAAAAAATCTCAAAAGGAAGATACCTACTATTTTTTGTAATCTTTGAAGCCTCTTCAAAGCCAGTATTTGTAATAACTGATACATTTGCTTCATCTATAAACTTTTCAATTAAAGGTTTAATAGCTTTCGTTTCTCCCATTGAACATGAATGAAACCAAACACCATTTTTTTCAAATGGCCTATTATCTTTTAAAAAGAATTTTGATGGAATAGCAATTTTATATTTTGAACTTCTAGATTTGTATAGTAAGTATGGAATAGCTAGTATATATACTACAGATGCAAGTGTATAATAAAATATACTAAAAAGGCTCAAGATTAAGCCTCTTCAGTTTCTTCTTCTTTATAAAGAATTCTACCACAGTGTGGACAGTTGATAATCTCTTCTGCTTTGATAACTTCTGCATAAGTCTTATCATTGATTTTCATGTAACATCCATAACAAGCTTGTTTTTTAACAGGAACTACAGCTGAGTCTTTTGCCCATCTTTTAATTTTTTCATAGAAAGTTAGGATTTTATTATCAAATTTCTCTAATAATTCACTTCTTTCTTGATATACAACGTTTCTTTCTTTATTGATTTCTTCAATTGTATTATCAACAGCAACTTGAATATCTTTAATCGCTTCTTCTTCTTCAGCTAATTTTTCTTGAAGTTCTTTTAATTCACCCTCTTTTGCATCAGCTAAAGTATCTAATCTTTCGATCTCTTCATTAGCAAAAGTAATTTGCTCTTTAGCAATCTCTTCTTCTAACTGTAAAGCTTTTAACTCTTTTTCAGTTTGGATATCTTTGTTTTTCTTTGCGATATCATCTAACTTTGTTTTTAACTCTGCTAAGTGAATGTTGTTCTTAGTTCTTTTAGATTTGATCTCATCAATCTCTAAATAGATGTCATTAATTGATTTTTTAATTGACTCTGCTGTCTCAATAAATGTAGCAAGTTTAGCCTTCTCGTTATCAATCTTTGGCTCAAACATACTAATTGATGTATCATACTTTGATAATTTGATTAAATCCTGTAAATACTTATTCAATAGTTTCTCCTTCTATAAAAAACTCAAATGGATTTTTTGAAGCTGTTATTATAGCTTTTAATTCATTTTTTTTCAAATATTCTGAAAGAAGCCCTTCTACTAGTGTAGAAAAATATCTCTCACTCTCATAATGTCTTATATCAATTAGTGATATCCCCCTAGCCTTTGCTTCCATAGCATCGTGATATTTAATATCACCTGTTAAGAAACAATCAGCATCAACTTCACCAATCAAAGACATTCCTGATCCCGTTACAATAGCAACTTTTTTAATCTCTTCATGACATTTAACTGCTTTTGTAGTTTTTAAACCTAGTTTAGATGAAATATCTTTTACTAAGTCATTAAAACTCATATCTACATTTGCATATGAAATAAACTCATCTTGATTTAAAACTTTTAAACCTAGAATTTGCTCAGCTACATATACATTTAAATGAGTTTTATCAATATTTGTATGCATTGAAATTAATGCAATATCTTTTTTAATTAATTTCTTCAGAAGCTTAGTAGAGTAAGAATCATAATTAACTCTTTTTAAACCTG
>Ga0070724_10001760_pt1 | contig 12574 bp, 7 predicted proteins | sample tdDd001_FD_67278 | JGI IMG/M metagenome (GOLD analysis project Ga0070724, IMG submission 67278) | Marine sediment microbial communities from the Atlantic coast under amendment with organic carbon and nitrate - tdDd00.1 | ecosystem: Environmental > Aquatic > Marine > Coastal > Sediment | place...
GCTATTTTGACATGGAAAACCTATTGATGACACAAGTTCATGATCCTTATACTGGTGCAGAAGCTCTCTCTGAACTAACGCTTGGTAAAGCGACAGGCTATCAGGCTGAGTACGACGCATCTCTGCTACAAGGGGTCCCCCGTAAACTTAACCGCGACGCTATTGGCCTAAATGAAACGCTCCCTTTTCATGGAACCGATATCTGGACGGGTTACGAATTGTCGTGGCTCAATGCAAAAGGCAAACCTATGGTTGCCATAGCCGAGTTTTATCTAAGCTTTGACAGTCAGAACTTGATCGAATCTAAATCATTCAAGCTTTACCTTAACACCTTTAACCAAACTAAATTTGACAGCGTAGAGCAGGTTCAATCCACTCTGGCTGATGATTTAAGTCAATGTGCACAGGGTGAGGTTTTAGTCAAAGTACTCGAGCCAAAACAGTTTTCTACTCAGCGTGTCGTTGAACTACCAGGAACCTGTATCGATGATCTTGATATTGAAGTCAACGATTACAGTTTTAACCCAGATTATTTACAGGACAGCACAGATGATAAGGCTGTGGTTGCAGAGACGCTCAGCTCAAACCTGCTAAAATCTAACTGTTTAATCACTTCTCAGCCTGACTGGGGAAGTGTGATGATCCGGTATCAGGGCCCTAAGATAGATCGCGAAAAACTGCTACGTTATCTCATTTCTTTCCGTCAACATAATGAGTTCCACGAGCAGTGTATTGAACGAATTTTTGTCGATCTGAAACGCTTCTGTAACTGTGCAAAGTTAACGGTATATGCCCGTTATACCCGCCGCGGTGGTTTAGACATCAATCCCTATCGCAGTGACTTTGAGAATCCACCAGAGAGTCATAGATTGGCCAGACAATAGCTTGTCACAATCTTCAAAGCCCGATAGATATGTCGGGCTTTTTAATGAAATCTATCTTCCTGAAAGTTGATAAACCCTGACACTGAGCAATCCATAAAACCTTGATAAAATAAAGCGAGCATCAGACATACTGACGAAATAAATAACCTTAACCGGACGACTTCAAATTCGCATTTTCCATCGCGGTTAAGATTGTTTCCCTTAACCATTTATGAGCCGGATTTTGGGTTAATTTGGTTTTCCACACCATATAGATTTCTACAGGCAGCGCCTCAATCGGTGACGCTAATACCTGATACCCCAGAACTTCTGCATACTCCTGGGCATACCTTTTAGTGGACAAGCCTATCGCCTGACTCTTAGATATGGTTGCCAATAAGCCTAATAGCGATGATTGTTCGCTGTGCATCTGGCGCTTAGGCAGTACCTCAGTAGTGAAAAGATCCGCAATGGTTAAGTTTGCCCTGCGTAATCTCATAAATACATGCTTCTCATCGAAATATTGATCCCGGGTGATCCGGCCTTGTATTCTAGGGTGGTTATTTGCAGCCACACACACCAGAATGTCTTCCATTATCTTCAGTCTTGAAAGCGAAGCTTGCTGCGGAAAATTCACATCAATAACCATATCGACCTGTTCCATCTGCAAAGCAGTTTCCAGTTCACTATCTAGGCTCGGTGGTTCACAAAAAATAATATCAATACCTATACCTTCAACCAGCTTCTCCAGTGGCGTTTGTAGGGCACGGATGACCACATCGTTAGCGTATACCCTAAACTGACGTGTCGTTCTCAGTGGATCAAACGACGCCATACCGAGAATAACCTTCTCAATCGATAACAGAGGACTGTCGAGCTGCTCATACAGGTGTTTCGCCGTCGCAGTGGGCTCTATTCCCCGTCCAACCCGCAGGAATAGCTCTTCACCTACAACGGCTTTCAGACGTGCTATAGCATTGCTCACCGAAGACTGGGTTAGATCCAACTCTTCAGCCGCAAGCGTAAAGGAACCTCTTCTACATACCACAAGAAAAACCCGTAATAAATTGAGATCAAAATGCTTATTTTGTGGCATGAATAACTCGCTTATACATTCACAATGTAAATATTAATCATAAGATTAGCCCTCTATTTCGATAAGTTCAACCAGAGCCTCCTTTGCGAAGTCAAACATAAAATTTACAAAAACCATCATCTGCTCACGCCTCTACTTATTCATAATATAAATATTACACAGTCATTTAGCGCACATTATAAATAAATGTAACCGCCGTATACTGAGTTCAATTAATCAGCTCCATCAGCGACTCAATGGTTACCTGATGTGATTTAAAAGTATTTTCGATTTCAATTTAACCAATATTTAAAGGTAAATATTATGAAAAAATCACTTATTGCCATATCCATCATGACCTGTTTTTCGTTTAACGCATTCGCAGCGCAACACGAACATGATCACATCAGCGTAAGCTATGAAGGTAAAGATGCAACCCAGCACACGACCAGTGTCAACAAAGCTACGGCTAAGACACTGAACTTCAATGATACCGCCGCATTTGAACAGTCTTCAAAAAACCTGATAGCCGAGCTTGATGAAAAAACAGCAGCCATCATGCGCTCAGAGTTCGAATACCTCACAGATAAAGCACCGGATTCGATCAACCCATCTTTACATCGTCAGGCACAACTCAACATGGTTGCAAATGGCCTATATAAGGTCCGTGACGGAATCTATCAGGTGCGCGGTACCGATCTGTCAAATTTGACCTTGATCCGCAGCGATAACGGCTGGATAGCCTACGATGTATTGCTGACAAAGGAAGCGGCGAAGTTGTCACTTGAATTTGCCATGAAAAACCTGCCTAAAGACGGTGACCTCCCCGTTGTGGCGATGATCTATTCACACAGTCATGCCGATCATTTCGGCGGCGCCCGTGGCGTGCAGGAGCTCTATCCCGATGTCAAAGTGTATGGCTCAGACAACATCACAAAAGAGATTGTCGATGAAAACGTATTAGCAGGCAACGCCATGAGCCGACGAGCCGCCTATCAATATGGCGCGACACTGGGTAGACATGATCACGGCATTGTCGATGCAGCGCTCGGGAAGGGAATATCAAAAGGCGAGATCACTTACGTTAAACCTGACTACACGCTCAATGGCGACGGAAAATGGGAAACACTGACCATTGATGGCCTGGAGATGATCTTTATGGATGCCTCCGGCACCGAAGCAGCATCTGAGATGATCACCTACATTCCTTCGATGAAGGCGCTATGGACAGCAGAGCTCACTTATCAGGGCATGCACAACGTCTATACCCTACGCGGGGCTAAAGTCCGTGACTCCCAGAAATGGTCAAAAGATATCAATGAGATGATCAACGCCTTCGGCGGTGAAGTACAGACTCTGTTTGCCTCTCACTCGGCACCGATTTGGGGAAATAAAGAGATCAATGATTTCCTCAGGCTGCAACGTGACAACTATGGTTTCGTACATAATCAAACCCTTCGACTGGCCAATCAGGGAGTGACGATTCAAGACATTGGTGATGCGATCCAAGAGGTTATCCCTGAATCAATCTTCAAGGCCTGGCATACCAATGGCTACCACGGCACATACAGCCATAACGCTAAAGCTGTGTACAACATGTACCTGGGCTATTTTGACATGAACCCGGCTAACCTCAACCCGCTGCCGACTCAGCCTGAAGCAATGAAATTTGTCGAGTATATGGGTGGTGCCGAAACCGTCATGACTAAAGCCCAGGTCGATTTTGCTCAGGGGGAATATCGTTTCGTTGCCACAGCACTCAATAAGGTAGTGATGGCCGATCCGGGTAATCACAGTGCCCGTCAACTGCTTGCCGATACCTATGAGCAGTTAGGGTATCAAGCCGAGGGAGCGGGTTGGAGAAACATCTATCTGACTGGCGCTCAAGAGCTAAGAGCCGGCATTCAACCGGGCACACCTAAAACAGCTTCAGCCGATGTTATCAGCGAGATGGATCTGCCGACCCTGTTCGACTTTTTGGCCGTGAAAGTCGATAGCCTGAAAGCTGCCGAACTAGGGCTAATAACCATGAACATAGTCACTCCGGACAATAGTAAAATACTCTATGTCGAGATGAGTAACGGCAACCTGAGCAATATCGAGGTGAGTAAAGCCAAGCAAGCGGATGCCACGCTAACGGTGAATCAAGCCGATATCACTCACATACTATTAGGAAAAGCGAAGATAAAGGAACTCATAGATCAAGGTAAGGCGACGATGTCAGGTGACAGTGAGGCGTTCAACAAAATAGCGTCAACCTTAGTCGAGTTTGATAGCGAATTTGAAATAGTCCCTCTGAGCACTCACTAACTGAAAACCTCTTTCAATTAAGTGTCATCTCCTCCAATATAGCCTCTGACAGATAACAAGGATGTTCAGGGGCTTTATCATATCTTCCACATAGTGAACCGATCCGAGTGAGTTGATATTCTCAAAACCAATCCTGAACGCCTCTCAACAAGAATCTGTCTTGCAGAAATTCTGCTCTTTAAAGCGCAAATCTTCATTACTCTTTTCTCGTTTATTGCAATCAGCACACGCTGATGATGCTCACAACGGAAATATCTGTTACGCCGACAGATACCAGTTCAACAAAAACCAAACAATTAACCGGACTCTACTTTAGTACAAGTCAATAAAGTACCACTTTAGGAGTACCTCCTTGTAAGTACAAGCTATTGATCTTAATCACAATTATCCACTATAGATCTAAAAAAATCTCCAGACTTGTTTCAGATCAAGAAAACCATAGTGCAACAAGGCGTATAACACTCCTGAGATGATGACGAAACAATAATGAAACAAAAGGACTGTAAAATGAAAGTTCGTGCACTTACCCTAGCAATTTTAGCTGGTTTAGCTTCTTCCGCTGTCGCAGCAGACACTGTCGACCCACTAAAGAAAGCATTTATTGATGATTCTGAAGTAAAAGTTCAATTCCGTTTACGTTTCGAACAGGCTGATGTCGATACCGTAGATAAGCAAGACCAAACAACCATCCGTACTCGTTTAAATTACAAGACAGGCGATATCTATAACTTCTTCGCGCTAGCAGAAGTTGATGACGTTCGCTCAACCGATAATGAGCCGCTCATTGCCGATTATGAGTACACGCAAATTAACCAGGCCTTCATTGGTTATAAGGCACCTGCAGAGACACTATTGAAATATGGTCGTCAACGTATCCTGCTGGACAACCAACGCTTCGTTGGTGGTGTAGGCTTCCGTCAAAATGAACAGACCTACGATGCTTTCTCGGTAAAAAACACTGCGATTGAAAATTTAACGGCTTACTACTCATATGTGAATAATGTAAACCGTATCTTCCCTGAAGGTTCAGGAAAAGAGTCGCACACAAACGAAACAAGCCTACTCAACCTGAATTATAAAGCGGGTGATATTGCCAATATCACAGGTTACGCATACCTGATTGATAACAGCAATGTTGCTGCCTTCTCTACCGATACCTATGGTGTTCGTGCAGCAGGTAAGCTAAAGCTGGACGCAATTAAGCTTAGCTATGAGGCTGAATATGCTCAGCAATCTGAAGGTGGCGATAACCCTGTTAGCTACAGCGCTTCTTACTACAAATTAGGTGCAGGTATCGGTTTCGATGCATTCGGCGCTAAAGTTGGTTACGAAGTACTGGGATCTGATGACGGTACAGCCGGATTTATTACTCCGCTGGCAACCTTACACGCCTTCAACGGTTGGACCGATAAGTTCCTGTTCGGCGGCAAGGGTAACTGGGAGAATGGTATCGTAGATACCCATGTTATCTTAACTGCAAAACTTGCAGGACTTAAGTTACTGGCAAAATACCACAAGTTCGAATCTGACTACAGCGACATCGACATGGGTAAGGAATGGGGCGTTGCAGCAACATACCCATTCGCTAAGCACTACAGTGTAGGTGTTAAATATGCCAGCTTCAGTGGCGCCGATGCAGGTTATGGTTTCTCAAACGATACCGATAAACTATGGTTAACGCTTCAAGCTAAGTACTAATCAAACGTACCAGGCAAAAAGTGCACTAGAGGGTCGACTCTGTTTTGAAAATAAAATCAGAGATACTGTTTAATTAGGGCATACATTAAACAAAAGACTCTCTTCTCGCTCCCTTTTGAGCAGGTCTAAAGCGATTAATAGCTTAACTACCTGCTCTTTTTTCCCCTTCCATTTACTCGGCTAACGGATCACTGATAACCGAGACAGCAAACTACCCAGATCCATTTTATGTGCCTCTATGCCAAAGTCGGCTCCAGAGCCAATACTAACGGCGAAACGATACTCTGAATTTAACCGCCCTAAAAAAAGTGACCACTCATCACTTGCATATTTACTGACAGCATCTTGCTTCGGCTCTGTAAGAGAAGTTTCTTTATGGAAGTTAAGCTCCAGATCACTCAGCAAACTTAATGTTTCAATAGGCGTGTTATCTTCATATAAAACTAACTCATGGCTCGTTACTTGGGTAAACCCAAAACTAAATGACTTAAGCGACAGGGCTAAACCTAGGCCTTTTGCCTTGATATATGACTCTTTCAGTGCCCAAAGATCGAAAAATCGGTCTCGTTGCTCATGTTCATCCAAGGCCAATAACGACTCGGACTCACCTTGAGTAAAGTAATGATTCAAAATCGGATAGATATTGGTACTTGTCCGATAGCGCTCAATATCAACACCAAGCTCGATATCCTCCGAAACAGCAGCTGAATCTTTGATCACCGCAATGACTAACCAATCACCGCTATGGCTGATGTTAAATTCCAGCCCTGTCATCTCCCTCTGCTCAGCAACGAGACACGGCTTGCCCTTCTCGCCGTATTGAAAACGCCATTCGTTCGGAGCTATAACCTTGTCAGCCATTGAGTCATCATGTTTATACCCTGAGCAGATAGACAAGATACCACGCAGATATCCCCTCACCATCAAGCCTTTATCCCGTGCTGTGAGCTGAATATAGCGCGATACCTTTACCGACTCATCTTCACTCAGCCAAGATTGAATGAGTTGAGCCTGCGCAAAGTTCATCGAGGTGAGATCCAAAGGACAAAAGTAGAGCTTAACTGTCGGCAAGGAATGAGGTTGTAATAATTTAGGGGCCAAACGAACTCCAAAGGGGATTGCTAAAAGTTGCTTGCTAAACGTGAGTCGATATTAACAGTTCATCGCGCTTTCGTTAAGTCGCCTTATAATCTTTCAGGCAAGCATAAAACTGTGAACTCAAACATAAACCAAAGTTAAATACAACCAACTAATCTCGACCAGATCATACAGCTCGGTTTTTCAACATGTAAGAATAGAGTCATAGAATAAGAATCTAATTGAGGTTTGTGATGCAGATTAAAGGACAGTTTATTCGTTGCGTTCTCCCGGTGATTTTAGTTGGTTTGCTGGGTGTGACACTCTTCTCGACTCAAGAGTCGAGTCAACAGATCAATCAACTCAACGAAGTAAAAGTGAGATCCTCCCATGCATTACTCGTTAAAAACCTGAGTAATTGGTATTTCTTAAATACTCAGCTTGCGACCTCCCTGGCTCAAAACGCCCCCAACGTCAGTAGGCTAAAGCAAAGCCCAGATGACACAGTAGCTCTCTCGGCAAATTTAACCCGGTTTGCAACTAACTATCATCTTAGAAACGCCGCACTACTCGACCATAACGGAATTGCGATAGCGGCCAGTAATCCTGAAAGAGTAGGTTCAGACTACAGCAAGATGAATTACTTCAATGAAATTAAGCAAGGCGCCGAACTTTATGTTGCCCCGCCCAGGCTGAGCCGTATTGACGGTAAACCCTTACTCACTATTTCTGCAAGAACCAGGTTTGATGACGTCTTGTTTATCAGCTTACCTTTGGGGGAATTTTACAATCGCTACATCAATATCACCGAGCAGGATAAAGATAATTTAAGCTTCATTTTAAACAGCGACTGCACACCACTGGCCCACCCCAATTCAGAATTAGTGCGTGATAAAAGCCAACAATACTACTCCCTTTGTAAGCAGAGCGGATTTATCGACTGGCAGGAGGGTGTTCAGCCCTACACGGGTTGGATAGAGAAAGAAGCAAACACCGGATGGATTGTCATATCGGGTAGTAAGCAGTCTCCAATAATAATGGCAAAAGAACGAATGATATACTCAAACTTAGCCATAGCCTTGTTGACTGCAATCGTCGTTTTAAGCGTGTTAATACTACTGATTAACCATATTTCCGCAAAGATCCACCTTTTAGTAGCGGCTATCGATGATCTTGCAAAAGGAGATATTGAACTCCAATCAATTGCTAAGACGCCATGGGTAAAGCTACTGAATAGAGAGGATGAGTTAGGCCAAATAGCCAATGCGCTACAGCGTCTGATTAAGGTGCAAAAAAATCATATTTCTCACGCCGGAGATATCGCTAACGGCAATTTAACCGGAAACATAGTGCCCTGCAGTAGTGTCGATAAACTGGGTCTTTCATTGAAAAAAATGCAAAGTGATCTTAACCAAATTATTGCAAACGTGATTAATAAAGCCGGTGTGATCGATAACAGTTCTGTGCAGTTAGCTCAGCATGGAAACTTGGTCGCAGACGGAACCAGTATTCAAGCAAGGTCAATCGAATCAACGAGTGCGGCAATGAATCAGATCGAAAGTCAGATCACCTTAAATTCCGATTCAGTCTCGAGTCTGCATTCACATTCTCAACAAGCCTTAAGTGAAGCAAAGCTTGGGTTGATCTCCATGGAAAAATTAACTCAATCCATGCAAGAGATCGCTCACTCAGGAGCCAGAATTGAGCAGATCATGGCTGACATTACTCAGATAGCGTCACAGACCAACCTTATCTCTCTCAATGCCGCTATAGAAGCGGCGAGAGCCGGCGAGCACGGACGGGGGTTTTCGGTAGTCGCCGAGGAGGTACGTAATCTGGCACTACGTTCGAGTGAGGCGGCGGAGCGCAGTTCAATATTAATCAAGGAGATCATAAGTAAAATTAGCACAGGCGAGCACGACTCACTCAAGAGCGCGGCGACATTCAATCGGATCGTCAATCAGATGAATGAAACCGCCCAGCAGATGTCACTCGTCGCCCAAGGCACTGAAGAACACACGGCAGCGGCTATCGAGCTCAATCAAGGATTACATAACATTGACAGTGTTATTCACTCGACCTCTCAAACGGCGGTAGAGACGGTTAACCAGTGTCATCAGCTGATGGAGTCGAGTTCATCACTCCAGGAAGCGTGTGCTCACTTCAAGCTGAGCGCCTAACCGGAGTAATGAAAGCCACAGGAATAGAAAGTTGAACTAAACTAAATAGTATACATTTTGGAGTAGCTTTCATTTCTGTATGAGAGTTATACACATGGAGTTTTATAGCAAATAAAGGTTTAAAAAAGCTATAAAATCAAGGTGACGTAATGAGTTCGCTTTCACAGTTACAGGTAGATCTTCGTCAGATGATTATTGCGATTGAGACAGCTGTTTCTCAAGTCGGGATGAACGATACAAACCACGGTAAACGCGTCGGCTATATCGCCAGCCAGATCGGGCATCAAGTCGGTTTCAGTGACGGTGAGATCCAGTATGCATTTGAACTGGGCTTACTCCACGATTGCGGCGTTTCCACCGAGCAGATGCATACAAACCTGGTCAACTATTTTGACTGGAGTGACGCCGATATTCACTGCAAAATTGGCTATCGTTTATTAAAAGATTTTGAGCCATTGTCAAAATTTGCCACGCCGATTTTGTATCATCACACACCTTGGGAAAAACTAAAGCAGATAGATCTGACTCAACAAGATGCACGCATGGCCAACCTCATCTTCCTTGCGGATCGCATCGATATCATGGCTGCCACACATTATGAATCCGATATCTTGCTTGCCAGAAAAGAGATAGTAAATACCATCGTTAATTATTCCGGCAGCTATTTTGCTCCTAAACTGATCGATGCTTTCACAGAGTTGGAAGCATCTGAAGCCTTCTGGATTGCATTGGAAAACCGTCACATCACCCGTTATACATGGGACATGGGCCAGTTAAAAACCAGCCAGTTATTAAGCATCGCTCAGCTTAAACAGCTCTCCTTGATCTTGGCTTATATCGTCGATCAGAAGAGCTCTTTTACCGCACAGCACTCTATGAGGGTGGCTCAGCTAGCCCGTTACCTTGCGTCAATCTATGGTTTATCTGCTGAACAGTGCGAAAAAATAGAAGTTGCAGGCTTACTGCATGATCTCGGCAAACTGCACACACCTGACAGCATTTTAGAAAAACCAGGCCCACTCAATGAGATTGAGCTCTCAATCATGAAGCAGCACAGCTACGAAACCTTTGAAATTCTTCGTCATATAGATGGACTCGATGAAATTGCTCACTGGGCGGCCTTCCACCATGAGGGACTCAACGGTGTCGGCTACCCGTTTCACCCCAACAAAAAAGAGTTGAGCGTAGAGGCCAGGATCATTGCCGTTGCCGATATTTTTCAGGCCTTAGTACAAGACCGGCCCTACAGAGATGGCATGAAATTAGATGAGGTACGCAAAATTTTAGAAAACTTTACCAATAACGGTAAGCTGGACGCCGATGTCGTCAATCTGGCAATCGGCCACGAAGAGAGGTGCTTCAGCATAGCCATTGGCGATAGCATTCGCGGAGCTAACCCGTAGCTTCCCTGTACGCATGGCTTGTAACGGCCCTACGCACTAAGCAAATAGCCTCGGGCTCTTAAATAAGGGTTAGTAGGTCAAAAGGAGTGGAGAGCTGCCGGCCTTCCATATTTCCTAGGTTGCGCTCTCTTCTCACTTTTAAAGACAGGGTTATGCTTCATCTGGCTTGTATGGTACTTTTTTATCTATTATCAGATTAAAGTTGGCGTGATTGTAAGCCTAATGAAAGAACCCAATTTGACTCCCAATGAAAACAACACCATGCCTTGCCTGATGGAGGCCTGGCTTCAACATCAGAGTCCATTGTCATTTTGGTTAAAAAGCCAAACCCGCGACGACTCCCTGGCCCAAGATATATTACATGACGTCTTTATTCGTGCCATGGACCAAAAACAAGCATTCTGCGACATTCGAAATACCAAGGCATGGTTATTCAGAGTCGCTGGAAACCTGCTTGTTGATCATGCCAGGAAACAGCAAGTGTTACCTATGGTTGAAGATGTGGAACTCAAGGAGTCAGAGTCCTACCTCACCGATAAGTATGTCATCGATAAAGATGTTGTCGATAAATTAGCCAACTGTTTACCCAGAGTGTTAAATGAACTCCCGCCACAGGACTGTGAAATCATCGAAGCGTGCGATATTCACGGTATGCCTCAGGGAGAGTACGCCACTCGCCATGGACTCACCCTCAGTGCGACTAAGTCACGTCTGCTTAGGGCCCGTTTAAAACTTAAACAACAACTGAGCAACTCCTGCCAAGTCAAACTGGATGAAAATCAAAACGTTTGCTGCTACACACCACGAAAATAAAAATATTTTATTTTTTTATGCATCCTTTGCAACTTAGTTTCGTCTTATAGGTAAATCAAATTCAGGCTCAATGAATTTCAATTTAAATATTAGCCTGAACAGTAACGCGACTAATACCAATCGGTAAAAAGCTGTAATGGGGTAATCAATGTTCCAAATTTTCACTGAATTTGCCAACTGGCTGGTCTTCGATCTGCTCGGCTTACAAGCCGAGACGAAGCTGGGCGATGCGGCACATTTCTTTGTAGAAGATACCAGCAAGATATTTGTGCTGTTGATAGTGATGATCTACGTCATTGGGGTCATTCGGGCCTCGTTAGATGTCGAGCGTGTTCGTGATTATCTGGCCGGTAAAAATCGCTTTGTCGGCTATATGCTTGGCTCCATGTTTGGTGTTATCACCCCTTTCTGCTCCTGCTCGAGTATTCCTGTTTTTTTAGGCTTCACCTCTGCGGGGATCCCACTTGGGATCACTATGGCATTTCTGATCACCTCTCCCTTAATCAATGAAGTTGCGGTATTGCTCTTAATGAGCCTACTGGGGTGGAAGTTCACCCTGCTATATATCGCTGTAGGCATGTCTGTAGGCATGTTAGGTGGTCTGTTTCTCGATGCTATAAAGGCAGAACGTTGGTTACAGTCTTTTGCCGCCGACGCCTTAAAGCGTGGGCAGAATCAACAGGCGAAAGGTATTGAAGCTCATCAGGACACGACTCAAAAACTGACGCTGAAAGAGCGACATAAGTTTGCAAAACAGGAGACGGTTCAAATTTTCATGCGGGTATGGAAGTGGGTCTTTATCGGCGTCGGGCTTGGCGCAGCACTTCATGGCTTTGTTCCTGCTGGCTGGATAGAGTCCCATTTAGGTCAGGGACAGTGGTGGTCGGTGCCGGCAGCCGTACTGCTCGGGATCCCGTTATACTCTAACGCCACAGGCGTCATACCTGTAATGGAAAGCCTTATCATCAATGGTTTGCCCATTGGTACCACGTTGGCATTTTGTATGAGTACAGTTGCAGCCAGCTTTCCTGAATTCATCTTGCTGAAACAGGTTATGCAATGGCGTCTGTTAGCGACCCTGTTTTTTGTTCTGTTGACTGCCTTTACCCTTGTTGGTTGGGTGTTCAATGCTTTCTCTCCACACTTATTAGGATA
>Ga0070724_10001762_pt1 | contig 12567 bp, 7 predicted proteins | sample tdDd001_FD_67278 | JGI IMG/M metagenome (GOLD analysis project Ga0070724, IMG submission 67278) | Marine sediment microbial communities from the Atlantic coast under amendment with organic carbon and nitrate - tdDd00.1 | ecosystem: Environmental > Aquatic > Marine > Coastal > Sediment | place...
CTTCCTTATCCGGCGTTATGAAGGGTGCCCGTTTAGTGAAAGAGGCCAGTTCTGTGGAAGTTCATATATCCGATACAATTGGCTTTATGAATCTAACGAATAAAGGCATTGATAAAGGGGTCCAGAATATCCTTTCACAGGAGTTTTCATTCCCGTTCAACATTGAATTTATTTGTGACGAAGACGCATCTATGGAAAATCTGATTGCTTTTGAAGAAGAAAAACAAAGTATTATTTCAGCAAAAGGAAAGGCTCTTAGTGAAGCCGCAGCCAACACAACGCCAAGAAGCCAAGACGCTGGCGGAGATTCAAGAGCATCAGGTGGTGGCAGTGGTTCTGGTGGCGGTTACAAACGACAAAAGAGAGAAATAGATGAAACGGTTATCTATAAATATAAAATAAAAGGCAAGCCTGTACCGATAGACGAAGGCATGATTGAAGAAAGTCAACAGTGCTTTAAAGGTGAGATATTTGATATAGATACGAGAACCTTAAAAAGTGGTAAGACCTTAATGTCGTTGTCGATTAGCGACAAGACAAATTCTATTGGTGTTAAAGCGTTCTTAAAAGAGAATGAAGCAGAAAATGTATTGGACCAGTTAAGCAAAGGTATGTGGATACTCGTCGACGGGAATGTACGATACGATACTTTTGAAAAGGAACTTTGTCTATATATCAATAATATCAACCATGCTGATGCTCCACCTACTAGGACAGACAACGCAGAAGTTAAACGTGTTGAGCTCCATATGCATTCGAATATGAGTGACATGGATGGTATTACGCCTGTTAAAACGCTTGTAAAACGAGCAGTCAAATGGGGACACCCTGCCCTTGCAATAACGGATCATGGGGTATTACAGGCTTTTCCTGATGCACAGATTGCCTCTAAGGGGACTGACTTAAAGATGATTTATGGTGTTGAAGGCTATCTGATCAATGACGATTCAAAAATGTACGAGGATGATCAGACTTATCCGTTAACAGGCACTTATGTTGTGTTCGATATTGAAACGACAGGTTTTAGTCCGATCAATGATGGGATTACTGAAATTGGTGCAGTTAAAGTAGTTAATGGCTCTATTGAAGACCGGTACTCAACATTTGTGAACCCGGAGAAATCAATTCCTGCAAAAGTGACGGAGTTGACGGGGATCACCAATGATATGGTGAAGGACGAGCGGACTATTGCAGAAGTCTTGCCTGAGTTCTTGGCATTCTGTGGCGATGCAGCACTGGTTGCTCACAATGCCAATTTTGATGTGTCCTTTATTCGAGAGAAAGCCCGAAAAAATGGTGAAGAAATAAAGCCAATTATGGTAGATACATTGGCACTGGCAAAACTATTATTACCAGATTTAAAACGACATAAACTGAATCAGGTGGCCAAGTATCTTAAAGTCAGCCTAGAAAATCATCATAGGGCCATTGACGATGCCAATGCGACAGCCCAAATATTCCTTAAATTCTTAACAATGATGAAGGAAGAGGGTATTGAAGTCTTAGCGGACTTAAATGGATTGGCCTTAGAGCGTATGGACCATACCAAATATAATACAGATCATATTATTATTCTGGCAAAGAATCAGAAGGGGATCAAAGATTTATATAAATTGGTCTCTCATTCAAATATTAAGACATTTTATAAGAAACCAAGGATTCCTAAGAGTCTCCTTGCAGAGTTACGAGAAGATCTAATTATTGGATCTGCCTGTGAAGCTGGGGAATTATTTAGAGCCCTGCTATCAGGTGCAACAGATGATGAGTTAAAAGAAGTTGCTGATTTTTATGATTATTTAGAAATTCAACCGACTGGCAACAACCAATTCCTTATCGCTAAGGGGATTGCCAACGACGAAGAAAACTTAAGAGATTATAACCGTAAGATTGTTGCCTTAGGTGAAGAAATGAATAAGCCTGTTGTAGCAACATGTGATGTCCACTTTGTTGATCCAGAAGACGAAGTGTACAGACGTATTCTAATGGCGGGTAAAGGCTTTAGTGACGCTGATAACCAGCCACCACTTTACTTGAGAACAACGGAAGAAATGCTTGAAGAATTTGCCTATCTTGGTGCTGATAAGTGTCGAGAAGTGGTTATAACGAATACGAATTTAATTGCAGACATGGTGGAGGAAACAAAGCCAGTACCAGATGAAACGTCGCCGCCAGTTATTGAAGGCTCTGATGTCGAGTTAAGAGAAATGTGTTTTGCCAAAGCGCGTCGTATTTATGGTGACGATTTACCTGAAATTGTAGAAGCGAGACTCTCTCGTGAGCTGAACTCAATTATCGGTAATGGCTACGCCGTAATGTATATTATCGCACAAAAGCTGGTAACGAAATCTCTTGAGGATGGTTATCTTGTAGGCTCTAGAGGGTCCGTTGGTTCGTCTTTTGCCGCGACAATGAGTGATATTACTGAAGTAAATCCATTACCACCGCATTATATTTGTGGGACGTGTAAGTCATCTGAATTTATTACAGATGGTACTTATGGTAGTGGTGTCGATTTACCGGACAAAGAGTGTCCTAATTGTAATATTCCCTATATTAAAGAAGGACATGAAATACCGTTTGAAGTATTCCTAGGCTTTGAAGGCGATAAAGAACCGGATATCGACCTTAACTTTGCTGGCGTTTATCAGGCGACATCCCATAAATACACAGAAGAATTGTTTGGTGAAGGCTATGTCTATAAGGCAGGTACCATTGGCACTATTGCAGACAAAACAGCCTTTGGATTTGTAAAAAAATATTTTGAAGAGAAAGAGCTCTCTGCCAATTCCAAGGAAGTCTTAAGACTTTCCAGTGGTTGTACAGGGGTTAAACGGACAAGTGGGCAGCATCCCGGTGGTATCATGGTTATACCTGACTATAAGGATGTGCACGACTTTTGTCCAATACAGTTTCCGGCCAATGACCCAAAATCAGGCGTCATTACGACCCATTTTGATTACCATTCACTGAGTGGGCGTATATTAAAGCTGGATATTCTGGGACACGACGTGCCGACGATCATCAAAGACATTGAAGAAATTACAGGTGTCGATATATATGAAGTACCCCTTGATGATCAGGAAACCGTTAAGATATTTACGTCTACAGATACACTAAATATTATCGATGAAACTTACAAAGAAACAATAGGGAGTTTAGGTATTCCAGAATTCGGAACGAAATTCGTTCGACAGATGCTTGTGGATACACAACCGTCAACATTTGATGAACTTGTTCGTATCTCTGGACTGTCTCATGGTACTGACGTGTGGCTAAACAATGCACAGGATCTTGTAAGAGCTGGGACAACATCGCTGAAGTCGGTTATCGCAACCCGAGACGATATTATGAACTACTTGATACATGCTGGACTTCCTAATAAAGATGCCTTCACCATTATGGAACGTGTCCGTAAGGGAAAAGGATTAACTGAAGAAAACATTGCCCTTATGCATGAGAATGATGTACCGGAGTGGTATATCTGGTCGTGTAATCAAATTAAATACATGTTCCCGAAGGCCCATGCGGTTGCATATGTAATGATGTCTTTTAGAATTGCCTACTTTAAAGTACACCATCCGTTGGCGTTCTACGCGACTTACTTCACGACAAAAGTTGATGATTTTGATGCCCAAATAATTTGTCAAGGCAAGGATGTCATCAGAGAAAAAATGAAAAATTTAGAAGCTATGGAATTTGGCATGAGTAAAAAAGAAGGGGACCTTTATACACTGCTTGAAGTGTCCAATGAAATGTACAGTAGAGACATTAAGTTACGTAAAGTAGACCTTTATGAATCTGATGCTGGGAAATTCAGAGTTGTCGACGGAGAATTATTACCACCACTTTGTTCTTTGCAAGGGGTTGGAATTAATGCAGCGCGGAATATCGCAGAAGAGGCAAAAAAAGGTGAATTCCTGTCTATGCAAGACATCCGTATGCGTGCCAAGGCGACAAAGACTGTTATTGAGGCAATGAAAGAGCATGGCTGTTTAGGGGATATGCCGGAAACAAATCAACTATCACTCTTCTAAATGTGCTATAATGAACATTGTATACACGTTTAAATTGTTAGAAAAGGGTGATGACATGACTGTGCAAACGAGGAAAGAACGACAGAAATTACGAATTATGTCATATTTTATAGATGCGGCACATGAAGTAATTGAGAATGAAGGCGTCGATGCGGTTACTGTAAGAAAAGTAGCTGATATTGCAGGGTACAACAGTGCAACATTATACAATTACTTTAGTAATTTGGATCATTTGATTGGCTATGCAGCAGTTAAATATCTTAAAGATTACTATCAAGTGTTAGACGACTATATCAAAGAGGCCGACAATGGCGAGATGAAGTACTTGAAAATCTGGGAAGTTTTCTGTTTGCATTCATACGAACGACCCAAGATTTTTAAAGCTATCTTTTTTATGATGCCTAATGACGATGTGAAGGATGTTTTTGACAACTATTTTGAAATCTATCCAAGTGATTTCGGGATGCATACTGCGGATTTGTTACCAATGTTAAATGCGCATACATTACACCAACGTAATAAGGAAAGCTTGAAACTTCTCGTTGAAGAAGGGGTTATTGAAGCTGACACTATTGATTCTTTAAATGATATGACGATTATCCTATATAGAGGATTCTTGGATAAAATGATCAATACTTCACAAGATAAGTTGGTGAAGAACGAAGAGGTAGATCGCATTATTAATCACATTAGAAGGGCAATAGATGCCTTCAGACTTTAGCTTTAACTCAGATATATATCCATAAATTAAACTAAATAACAGAAAATCATTAAAAACCTTGAAAAATATTAAATTTTTTTCAAGGTTTTTTTACATGCCTGTAACCATTGAAAATGCCTTCTTCTGTGAAAAATATATCAAGCAATTGTGATAATAATTAAACAATTTAACCGCGTTTATGAAATAAACGTGTTTACAAAGCATCAAAAATTATCTATACTTAATCCATAAGGTATCAGAAAATTGAATCTGAAAGGAGCGTATCTTGTGAAATTAGAACTAGGTAATTTTTTTGTTAAAGAAGTAAAGTTTGGTGAAGCTACTAAATTTTCAAAAGGTACTTTAACAATCAACAAGGAAGAGGCAATTGCTGTAGTAAAAGAGGATGAGCATATTACTGATTGTGATATCGTAATTGCTAGTCCAGGAGACGAAACAAGAATTGTACCGGTTAAGGAGGCTATTGAGCCAAGAGCTAAAGTTGGTTCTGAAGCGGCAGCTTTCCCAGGCGTGACTGGCGAAGTATCGCAAGCAGGTATCGGTAGAACAAATGCACTTAAAGGATGTAGTGTTTTAGCAGTAGGAAAACACTGGGGTAGTTTCGGAGACGGTCTTATCGACATGTCAGGCGAAGGTGCTAAGTACACATTATTCTCTCAGTTAATTAATATTTGTTTAGTAGCAGATACTGACGAAGAGTCTGAAAGACATGAGCAACAAAAGAAAAACCACGCAATTAGATGGGGTGCACATAGATTAGCTGAATATTTAGCTAAGGCTGTTGAAAATGAGACACCTGAAGAAATGGAAACATTAGAATTAGGTGCAATGACAAAGCGTTCTGCTGAAGTATCAAAATTACCATCAGTAGTATACGTTATGCAGCCACAATCACAAATGGAAGAAATGGGTTACAATGATTTAATTTACGGATGGGACTTAAACCACTTCGTACCAACACTTGTTCACCCGAATGAAGTATTAGATGGCGCATTTATCTCAGGATCATTCATGCCATGTTCTTCAAAGTGGTCAACATATGACTTCCAAAACAATCCAACAATCAAGCGTTTATATAGCGAACATGGAAAATCACTTAACTTCTTAGGTGTAATCATGTCAAACTTAAACGTATCACTTGAGCAAAAGCAAAGATCTGCACAATTCGTAGCCAAGTTAGCTACTATGGTTGGTGCTGATGGTGCTGTACTTGCAGAAGAAGGATACGGAAATCCAGATGCTGACTTTATCGCTTGTTTCGTAGAATTAGAAAAAGCTGGCGTTAAGACAGTTGGTATGACAAACGAATGTACTGGTAGAGATGGTCAATCTCAACCACTTGTAACATTAGATGAAATGGCGGATGCTATCGTAACATGTGGTAACGTTTCTCAATTAATTGAATTACCTGCAATGAAAACTGTAATTGGTGAGTTAGAAGCACTTGCTAGAGACGGTTTATCAGGTGGTTGGGCATTTGATGAAAAATTAGGTGCATCAGTTAAAGAAGATGGTTCAATTATTCTTGAAAACAACTCAATGTTCTGTGGCGACCAAGTTTGTGGATGGTCTCCAAAAACAATGAAAGAATTCTAGAGAGAGGAAGGCGTAAATACATGAAAAAGGCAGTATTATATATTAACCAATTCTTCGCAGGTATCGGTGGAGAAGAAATGGCTGACCATGCTCCGGAAATTAGAGAGGGTCTAGTAGGTCCAGGTCTTGCATTAGACGGAAGTCTTAAAAATGCAGAAGTAACACATACAATTATCTGTGGAGACAACTTCATGGGTTCTAATACAGAAGAAGCTGTTGCAACAATCAACGGATTCTTAAAAGACATCGAATTTGATATTTTCTTTGCTGGCCCAGCATTCCAAGCGGGTCGTTATGGTGTTGCATGTGGAACGATTTGTAAGCACGTTGAAAAAGAATTTGGCGTGAAGACAATCACTTCAATGCATGTAGAAAACCCAGGCGTTGAAATGTTCAAAAAAGACACTTATGTTTTCCCAGGTGGAAAGAGTGCAGCAGCAATGAGAAAAGACACTGCTAAAATGGCAGGTTTAGGTGATAAGATTCTTGATGGCGGAACATTGTTCTTAGCTGAAGAAGAAGGCTTCTTCGTAAGAGGCGTTCGTCACCAAGTTTGGAGAGAAGACGCAGTACCTGCAGCAGACAGAGCAATCGACATGCTTATCAAGAAATTAGCAGGTGATGACTTCCAAACAGAATTACCAATTCCAAAATTAGATAGAGTTCCAATTGCGGCACCTATTACAGATTTATCAAAAGCAAATATTGCTATTGTAACAACAGGTGGTATTGTACCGGTTGATAATCCAGACAGAATTCAGTCTGCATCAGCAACTAGATGGGGACGTTATGACATCTCGGCTGATATGGGCTTAGAAGGTGGCGTTTACAAGACTATCCATGCTGGTTTTGACCCTGCAGCAGCAGACGCAGATCCAGATGTAATCGTACCGATCGATTCAATGAGAGAGTACGAAAAAGAAGGTAAGATCGGTAAACTTCATGAATTCTTCTACAGTACAGTAGGTACTGGTACAACAGAAGCTGAAGCAGCTAGAATGGCGAGCGAAATGGTTCCATTCCTTCAAGAAGCAGGTGTAGATGCAATTATCTTAACTTCTACTTGAGGCACTTGTACTCGTTGCGGTGCAACGATGGTTAAGACGCTTGAAAAAGCAGGTTTCCCAATTGTACAAATGTGTAACCTTATCCCTGTAGCTACTACAGTAGGCGCAAATAGAATCGTACCAACAATTTCTATTCCTTACCCACTTGGAGATCCAAGTACTTCTAAGGAAGCACAATGGAAATTAAGACACCATAGAGTAGGCGTAGCATTAGATGCATTGACAGAGGATGTTCAAGAGCAAACTGTATTTAAAGTAAAAATATAGGGGGCAATTAATGGATAATAAAAGACCAAGTAATGTTGTGTTTTATGTATCCCTTGCAATTGTATCTGTTATAGCTGCGTGGGGGTTGTTTTTCAGTGAGAACTTTGGAGTTCTCGCTGGTAAATTGATGAGTTTTTTAACAGTCAACTTTGGTTGGATGTACTTACTCTCAATGTTTGTATTTGTAATTGTCGCTCTTATGCTTGCGTTTAGTAAGTATGGGAAGATTAAATTAGGAGCTGATGATGACGTTCCTGAATTTAGTACGAAAACGTGGTTTGCGATGCTGTTTGGTGCAGGAATGGGTATTGGTCTTGTATTCTGGGGTGTTGCAGAACCGATTTCGCACTTTGTAAACCCACCTAATATGATCCCAGGAAGTCCTGAAGCTGTATCTTTTGCCATGCGTGCTTCGTTTAAGCATTGGGGCTTCCACCCCTGGGCAAATTATGCCATTATTGGATTAGCGCTTGCTTATTTCCAATTTAGAAAAGGGTATCCGGCACTTATTAGTAGTATTTTCATTCCGATTATCGGTAAAAAAGGCGTTGAAGGTCCAATTGGAAAAACAATTGATATCCTGGCTGTATTTGCAACTGTTGCAGGTGTAGCGACTTCTCTTGGACTGGGAACGATGCAGATCAATAGTGGAATGAATTATGTATTTGGTCTTCCAAAGACAGCAATGGTTCAAGTCGGTATTATCGCCGTTATTACGGTTATATATATTTGGACAGCTGTAGCAGGTATTGAAAAGGGGATTGCTCTACTTGGAGACATCAACCTTGTTCTTGCTGGTGGACTGTTGACATTATGCTTTGTAATTGGCCCTAAACTTATCATGTTCAATGGATTTTCTGAAGGTTTAGGTCAATATATCAATAATTTTGCTTATGATAGTTTGCATTTAAATATTACTGGCGATAACTCGTGGATCAATGGATGGACTGTATTCTATTGGGCATGGTGGATTGCATGGGCGCCATTTGTTGGATCGTTCATTGCACGTATTTCTAAAGGTAGAACTGTAAGAGAGTTTGTTATGGGTGTTATAATTGCTCCTGCTATCGCATCTTTCGTATGGTTTGCTATCTTCGGTGGTATGGGTATTGATATGATCACTAAAATGGGTATGGAGGCGTTATCACAGCTTCCGGCAAGTCCTGAAACCGCACTGTTCATAGTATACCAACAATATCCGTTGTCATCGATATTGTCAGGAATTACCTTACTATTATTGTGTACATTCTTTATTACATCTGCCAATTCAGCGACATTTGTATTAGGGATGTTCACATCAAATGGGGATTTGAATCCTTCTAACAAGAAGAAGATCATTTGGGGTCTTGTTCAATCGCTGTTAGCGACGGCGCTTTTACTTGCAGGTGGTCTTAAGCCACTTCAAACAGCATCGCTTGCAGCAGCATTCCCATTTGTATTTATTATGTTGGTTGCTTGTTTTTCTATCTTCAAAGCATTTGGAGAAGAAGAACTTTAGAATTCACCAAGTTCTATATAGCAAGGAAGTTATGTCATAATTAATTGGATATAAGTCAGTTAAATATAACTTCTTTAAAACTCTTACAAAAAAACCGTCTCTGCTTGGACGGTTTTTTTGTGCGCTAAAATATATTTGTATAACGGTATAATTGTCAGAATGCTCTTTAAAAATCCTTTAAAATGCTATATCATTGAAACCGAGTTTGAAATTTGAAAGGAAAGTCTACTATTGAATACAGATACGTTAAAAAGTAAAAATACATTTGGAACATATATGCTATTAGCAGTTCTTATTGCTGTCGGAAGTGAAATCCATTTCTATCCTTTAAATAGTCTATTAAGGATCTCTATGGGGATTATCATTCTAAACATTGCAGGGATGGTCAGGGAAGATATCGATCCGCTACCTATGATTTTACTGGCGGGGATGGTGATATTTGGCGAGCGGTTAATAACCGGCGTGGCTTTTAGGGAAGTCCCCTATGAAGTTGCATTTCTCAATGGCTTGCCATCACTGGTGTACTATATTGTGTTTGCATTTCTTTTTAAGGCGTCACACATTTACCGTCATAGAGATGAATTTTTTAGGACCTTACTATTATTGGCGGTTGTAGATATTGTCAGTAATGGTCTCGAGGCTTTGATGCGTAATGATTTTTCTTCTAAGACCTTGATGATTATCATACTGGTGGGCTTTATCAGAAGTTTTGTTGCCTACGCCGTGTATACAGCGTGGCGTAGAAAAGAACTGTTCATTATAAGACAAGAACATCAAAAACGCTACAGTCAACTGAACATGCTGGTCGCTAATGTTGAGTCGGAACTCTTCTATTTAAAGAAGTCTTCTGGCGATATAGAATCGGTCATGAGCAAGTGTTACGCCTTGTATGGTGAAGCGGCAGAAGATGGAGAAGATAAAAAAGCGCTACTTGATATATCGAAGGATATTCACGATATCAAAAAAGACTATCTAAGGGTATTGAATGGCTTTCAGGATTTCGTCGACAATTTGCAGGAGTTAGAGTTTCTGAAGGTCAGCGATATATTCGAAATAATGAAGACCAATTATAACAAGGTAAAAAGGGATTTGCCTTATACGATACACTTGTCCTATGAGCAAAAAGGCAATCCAGTCATGGAAAATTACCTGAGCGTGTTTACCATTTTGAACAATTTAATTGACAATAGCATTTCTGCCTGTAAAGAAGGGTGTTTAATCCGAGTGATTTACGCAGAACATGAGCACTCACATCAATTTATTGTAATGGATAATGGTGAAGGCATTTCTGAAAGCCTAGTGCCACTGATCTTTAATCCTGGCTTTACGACGAAATATGATGCGGTTACTGGTCAAGCCAATACTGGTATTGGATTGACCCATGTAAAAAATACGATTGACTCCTTAAAGGGTCAAATTACAGTGGAGTCCATTGAAGGGGCCGGGACCAAGTTCGTGATTACTATGCCAAAGGGCGATGACAGAAAGAAGGCAGCTTATGAGTAATACTTACATGATTATAGATGACGATATCAATATACGAGCAATGTTGAAAGACTTGATCATTCGAAATGAATTAGGACGTGTCTTTTGTGAATTGGCAGATGGGACAGAAGCTGCCAATGAAATCATGTTTTACAATCCGGACGTGGTCATTGTCGATATGCTTTTACCTGGGAAAGATGGCATCGGTATTATAGAAGAGGCCATCAAGTTAGGCTATAAAGGAAAGTTTATAATGGTGTCTCAAGTTGAAGACCGCCGGATTATTGCTAAGGCTTATACGGCGGGCGCCGTATTTTTCATCAATAAACCAATCAATAGTGTTGAGGTGGTCAGTGTCATTACCCATGTGGTCAAAAGCCTGGAATATGAGAAATCCTTTAGGCTTATAAAAAATACTGTTTATAATCTTGAGGAAACAAAGCCAATAGAACCAACCATGTCATTTGATCGGAAAATAGATCAGATTTTCTCTGATGTCGGCATCATCAATGAAAGTGGTGCAAAATACCTTAAGGACATTATTATACGAGTGGTGAAAAAAGAACAGACCAGCGGACGGTTTGATATTGTGATGAAGGCTCTTTATGAGGACCTTATCGAAGAAGAGAGAAGTCAACATAATGAAGTCATCAACAGCCGATCTATGGAACAGCGTATAAGGCGGACTATAATGAAGGCGCTGTCCACAATTGCCCTACTTGGCATAGAAGATTACTACAATATCAAGTTCATGGACTACAGTACGATATTATTTGATCTGAAGCAAGTAAAACAGGAAATGAACTATATAGAAAATGAAAGTTCCACAAGAGGAAAAGTCAATATTAAGAAGTTTGTGGAAGGTGTTTGTTCAAAAATTAAGTAAATTCACGCCCGAGTACCCCATTATTTCAAGAAAATAGTGGGGTTTGTTGTAGAGTCGTGTAACATTGTGTAACTCATCCATATACTTAAATAGATCAAGTTATTCGACGATTGCAAAATTATTTAAGGGGGATTCACAATGGAATTTAATTTAGACATGATCCAATCAATGGCACTTGCTGTGCTTATATTGATGGCGGGACAGTTTTTAAGAAAGCGGGTAAATTTCTTGGAACGTTTCTGTATTCCTGCACCGGTTATCGGAGGGGTCATTTTCGCAGTACTAACTTTAGTCCTAAGACAAGCGGGTGTCTTAGCCTTTAATTTCGATGTAACATTACAAAAAGTATTTATGACAGCTTTCTTTACCACTGTCGGCTTTACAGCAAGTTTTAAATTGCTGAAGCAAGGTGGAAAGCAAGTAATGATATTTTTAGGACTTGCCATCGCACTTGTAGTTCTACAAGACGCTGTTGGTGTTGTTCTAGCAAAAGTATTCGGTATCAATCCACTGATTGGACTTTCTACAGCTTCTGTTCCGATGACTGGTGGCCATGGTACATCGGCAGCATACGCACCAGATTTTGAAGCGCTTGGTGCAACAGGTGCCAATGCAGTAGCAATGGCTTCGGCAACATTCGGACTAATCATCGGTAGCTGTATCGGTGGTCCGTTAGGGAAAAGATTGATTGAAAAACATAACCTTCTAGATGGTGAAGGACGTGAGCACGTGGATACATCATCTGTTGACACGGGAGACAAGGCAACATTACTTGTGTCAAGCGAGTTCTTGACAGCATCGTGCCAGGTAATTGTAGCGATGGGTCTTGGAACATTGATTTCTGCATTACTGTCTAAGACAGGGTTGACGTTCCCGTCATATATTGGTGCGATGTTCGCAGCGGCGATCTTCAGAAACATTGCGGATTATACCGGCACACTAAACATTAGAGCCAAGGAAATCGACGTCATTGGGGATACATCACTGTCGTTGTTCTTAGCCATGGCGATGAT
>Ga0070724_10001765_pt1 | contig 12561 bp, 13 predicted proteins | sample tdDd001_FD_67278 | JGI IMG/M metagenome (GOLD analysis project Ga0070724, IMG submission 67278) | Marine sediment microbial communities from the Atlantic coast under amendment with organic carbon and nitrate - tdDd00.1 | ecosystem: Environmental > Aquatic > Marine > Coastal > Sediment | place...
GTTTATTAGTCGCTGAAGATGAAAAAGAACTATCTAGAGCTTTAGTCACAGCTTTACAGAAAAGTAATTATTCCGTAGATGCAGTTTATGATGGACAAGAGGCAGTGGATTATATAGAATGTGGTAATTATGATGGTGCAATATTTGATATTATGATGCCTAAGAAAACAGGTCTTGAGGCCTTAAAAGAGTTAAGAAGCAAGGGAATCGATATACCTATTTTACTATTAACAGCAAAAGCCGAAATAGAAGATAGGGTTGAAGGACTAGATTTAGGTGCAGATGATTACTTAACCAAGCCCTTTGCTGTACAAGAACTCCTAGCCAGAATAAGAACAATGACGAGAAGAAAAAGTCAAGGAAGGGCTGAAAATTTCTTGGCTATGGGCGAGACCAAACTTGATGTTATAAATAATGAGTTGATTACAGAAAGAGGTAAACAGTTTTTAGGTAATAAAGAGTTTCAAATGTTTGAAATGTTTATGACCAATCAAAATCAGTATATTTCAGTCGACCATCTCTTTGAGAAAATTTGGGGATTCGATAACGAAAGCGATATGTCTGTAGTTTGGGTTAATATATCTAACATCAGAAAGAAACTTAGAAAACTCAAAGCTGATGTAGAAGTAGAAGCCAAAAGAAATATTGGCTATCGATTGGTGATTAAAAATGATTAATAAAATGGAACGTAGGTTTACAGTTGTAGCTATTTCAGTTATAACTGCTGTTCTAATTGTATTGCTCATAAGTATTAATATTTTTAGTATTTCAAGTAATATAAGAAGAGCAGATGGCATATTAAATGGTATGGCTGCAACGAAATATGATCAAGTTCAGGATCGAAAGTTTCATGACACTATCCGACCGCCTGAAGACCGAGATGGACCACCTCTGGACAAAGAAAAAAATAGGATCTTTGAGTTAATCTTAGATGATCAAGGAGAACTAATTAAATATTATGGTCAAAGTGATGGTGAAGACGTTTACAATAGTATTATTGAAGATATAATGTCTCAAAATAGTGAGAGAGGTTTCTCTGATGATTACAGATATCTAAAAGTAGACTATAAAAATGGCACAAGACTTATTATTTTAGACTATTCTTTTGAACGTAGCGCTGAGATGAATTTTATGTGGGGTTCTTTTATAGTCTTCATTTTATCTATAGTTTTGGTGGCGATTCTTGTAAAGCTTTTCTTAAAGCCAGTCATGAAACCAATAAAGGAAGCGTATAAGAAACAGAAACAATTTATAACAGATGCTTCTCATGAACTTAGAACACCTTTGACTATAATTTCAACAGATATACAAGTTTTAGAATTAGATCATGGTTCTAATGATTGGACAAGAAGTGTTCAGAATCAAGTCAAACGATTAGAAGAATTGACAGAAGGTCTTGTTTTGTTATCAAGACTTGAGGAAGATGATCATCGTTTAGAACAGCATAAAATTAATCTATCTGATATTGTAAATGATGTTGTGATGGGATTTGAACCAGCTGTATTAGCTGATGAAAAGACCCTGAATTGCAACATTCAAGATAATGTATATGTGATGGGTAATTATGATGGTCTTGAAAAAGTTCTCTCAACGATTATGCATAATGCTTTAAAATATTCTTCGGATTATGGCGATATTGTAATTGACTTAATACAAAAGAAAAGTGTTGAGTTGATGATTAAAAACTCTACAGAAGAGATTGAAAAGGGTACTCATAACGAGTTGTTTGAACGATTTTATAGAGCTGAAACTTCTAGAAATAGTAAAACTGGAGGTTTCGGTATAGGTTTGGCAATTGCTAAGTCCATGGTAGAAGAACATGGTGGCAAGATGGTAGCCTTTAGCCAAGACGGTCAGAGTCTTACAATAAAAATAGAACTAAAACCTTTATAAAAAAAGATGCCTGAGCATCTTTTTCTTTGTATAACAGTAATAAAACAACCTACTGATGAGATTGAGTAAGTTGATTTAAACTTGTTTGTATTCATATAAGTAGACATCAAATGCCTTATCGTCATAACCCTCAAAGTCGATTGACTTCAAGTGTGAAATGATTTTTTCCTTGTCAACCATGGTCATGACATAGTCCTTTTTCTTTAAGGCCTTAATAGATTGAACTAAAGATAAAAACTCATCATCCACATGATTAAGATATACAATAGATAAGCTGTTTTCCTTGTTAAATAGATCGGATGCAATTAAATATTCCGACCCATGTTTATAGATTTCATTTCTGTCAAAAAAGAGTTTTATCATATAATCATCTAAAGTAAAAAAGGTCCAGTCACAAGCGTAAAATGTTTTGTTATACATTGGTCTAAAATAAGATTGAACCTTACCAAACTCTATATTGTTATTACATGTATAGTTGCATATTTGATCTTTGTCATATGTTAAGACTTTGTACTCATGGATTTTTTCAAAAGGATACTTTTTTAGCATCTTAACACTTTCGTTTTGATACCATGTAGAAAGGTTTAAATGATCAAAACCTATCTCCTTACATAATTCAAGTTGATAATCAGCTAGTATTTTTGCATAGCCCTTTCTTCTCTTATTAGGATCTACACGAATACCTTCTAGCCATAAGTTATTTGGTTTAGTAATGCTGAGTTTTGTACAACCGACAATCTGTCCTTCATCTTCTATGACGGTAAATTCACCAGGTGCCTTTATCCATTTATCAAATACATTTTTTATGTAATCACCATCATCCCATGTGTGTTTGGTCATCTCTAGAATGGGTGCTTTATCTTTAACTTCTGCTTTTCTAATCAGCATAATATATCCTTTCTAATATTTATATGAATCTTCATTTATTTTAACATGATAAAAGCTGATTCTTAAAGGAAAGTAATTATTTTATCAACGACTTCTTCTGTAGTCATATGACTAGTATCTAACTTTTGAGTGGTCATGTCTTCATAGAGTTTGAGTCGTGATGTACTTCTAGTAACCATATCAGAACCTCTAAGATGAATTGTATCCTTTTGGATTCTCTCTTTTAATGTTTCTTCATTACATGTCAAAGTAATAACCTGAAGTTTATAATCACTAGGGTTAAGCTTAGAGATAATCTCATCTAGTATATTTATACTGTGTATGACCCAGCAAAAAATAACATGATCAAAGGCACTACATGATAAAAAGTTGTTTAGTGTATATGTTATATTGTCCATACCCATTTTCTTTGTTTCCTCAGTAACAACAAATGGATCCATGTTCCAGCACCAGTCTCCATCCAGAAAGACACTTTTATCAAGTTTTTCATTAAGTCTTTTACATGTTGTAGATTTACCAACACCCATTGTTCCATTTATAATGATTAGCTTCTTCATCTTTACTCCCTATTTTTTTGTCTATCTTATTTTATCATAGGCAAATGATGCATAGATTGGTGTAATAAAAATGTTATATGATTATTATTCCAAATTATGTTATACAATAAATATAAGTGGATTTACATTATATGGATGGGAGTTGTAAATGTATAAAGTGATAAAAGTCTTACTAGTATTCTTAATAGCCTTATCTTTAACGGGATGTAATAATTCAGATCAAATGGAAGAAATTCATAGATTAAATCAGGAAAATATTATTTTGAAAGATCAACTAAAGGCATTAGAAATGAAAGAGGACTCTACATCTGATGAAAGATCATATAATGATATGTTAGTGGATATAAGAGAAAAAGCTGCTAAGTGGATGGATTACGATGATCTAATAATATTAGATACTGATTTACATGATCTCTACGTGGTAAAAGGGATTAAAGAGACGTTTGCTGATGACTATTTTGTGTATGATGATTTATCCCAAGCATTGTTTAAGTTACCTCATTACGGCGACTTTGTATCGGACTATGAGATTATTAGTAGAGACTATATCGTTTTAGAGATGAATGGAAAACACAGTGAAGTTGCATTTATAAATATTCCTTTTATATATGAGTGTAGAAAAGTACTTCAAGAGGATGGTACCGAGAGCTTTATCTCCTATAGAAAAGATAAGTTCTTTACTTTGGATGAAGGGATATCATTTGGAGGTAAAAAAGGACAAGTCCTTGAAGAATTCATAGTGACATTGAGAGGAATTCAAGTTTCTTTTGGTCCTCAAGATCCAAATGATTCCATGTATTTTGCAGGTTCTATCTATCCTCCGTATACGAGCACTGCTTATAACGAAGCGAGTCAGGTATTCACATTAGTCTTTGAAGATACCATAGTCGATGGAAATCTATTTTTAAGTGATCTTTCTAATCATAAGTTGTTCGAAAAAATTGATTTAGTAGAAGAAGATGGATTATTAAAAATAAATATAAAACTTAATGATACTGGTATACAGTTTTATACAGGTGATATGCTTCTAGATCACTCTAGTAATGGGTTAGAGTTTAATTTTTATACAAAATAAGATGATTTAGTAGTTAAGAGTGTTTTTAATTAATCTAGGAATATCTCAGCTCTTCTATTTGCGTGATAATGAATATTGATAAGTTCAGTTGATTGGAAGGAGGGGATTATGGAGAGATTAGACGGTGGAAGAAGTAACATATACAGTGATGGAAAAAAAGTATCCAGACCTTTAAATGAGTGGTCAGTCCATGTACATGATTTTCTTCTGTACTTATATAAACATGGTTTTACACAAGTACCATATCCATTAGGAATAGCTGATGGTCATGAGATGGTAAGTTACATAGAAGGTGATGTTTATAATGGAGACTTATCTGATGATGCTAAATCTGATGAAACTTTGATTGCCTTCGCAAAATTCATTCGAAAGTATCACGATATAGGCTCTGAATATGTAAAAAGCTTAAAAGGTGATGAAAGTTGGATGCTTTCAATCAAATCACAAGTACAAACCATGTGTCATGGTGATTTAGCACCATATAACACGGTATTAGATAGAAAAAATATCATTGGCTTAATCGATTTTGATACGCTGCATCCTGGTTCAAGATTATGGGATATATCATATGCCTTGTACAGATGGGTTCCCCTCATGGATGAGTCCAATCCAGAAAATTTTGGTAGTAGACTAGATAAGCAAAGAAGATTAGAACTTTTTCTAGAGGCTTATGGCAGTGATGTATTAGATGAAGATGATATCTTTAAAACAGTCATTTCAAGATTGGAATACTTAATTTCATTTATGATTAAGAAGGCAGAGGAGGGTGATGAAACTTTTGTTAATCATGAAGAACAAGGACATCTTAAAACATATAAGGATGACATCCATTATATTAAGTTAAACTGGTTGTAATTCTACCATTGGTTGACAGGAGTAAAGCTAGGATTAAACATCTTGATGTCTGAGATAAACATTTTAGGTCCTTTCTTTGATTAGAAGACTAATTTTAGTGTATTATTATTTTAGATTTTATAACAAATGGATTGAAAGAGGTATTTATGTGGATTAGATCTCAAGATAGAAAGCAAATTTTAAGAGTAAATGGTCTAGGTATTACAAAAGTATTTGGAGGCAAAAAGAAAGGTGTTATTATTGCATATACAAATTCGCCATCATTATTAGATGCGAGTAATTCTGTTGTCGCTCAATATGATACAGAAGATGAAGCCATGATGGAACTCAATCGTTTTGAAGAACATTTAGTAGAAGCACCAAACAGCATATTTAATCTTAGATAATATAATCCGCAATCACAATGAGTGATGCGGATTTATTTTAAATCGGTACTTAAGAATTTAAATGCTTGTATAGTATTAATTTGATTGATCCTAACGGTGCTCTAGGTCATACTAAAGATAATAAAACCCCACAATAGCTTACAGCTGTAGTGGGGTTGTTGTGTTAATTATACGTTGAATCTAAATAAGATTACATCGCCATCTTTAACGATGTATTCTTTACCTTCAAGTCTTACAAGGCCTTTTTCTCTGGCTGCAGCCATTGAACCGTGTTCTTCTAAATCAGCAAAGGCAATAGTTTCTGCTCTGATGAAACCTCTTTCAAAGTCAGTATGAATCTTACCAGCAGCACCTGGTGCTTTTGTACCTCTTTTAATTGTCCATGCACGAACTTCTTGAGGACCAGCTGTTAAGAATGAGATTAAGTCTAATAAATGATAAGACGATTTGATTAACTTATCAAGACCTGATTCATCTAAACCAAGTTCTGCTAAGAATTCTTTTTTATCATCTTCATCTAACTCAGAAATTTCTTGTTCTATTTTAGCACATACTACTACAACTTCTGCATCCTCAGTTGCTGCATGCTCTCTAACTTCTTTAACAAAGTCATTATCAAAGTTACCTTCAGCTACATCGTCCTCTGAAATATTTGCACAGTAGATGATTGGTTTGAATGATAATAAGTTAAGTGACTTAACAAAATCAATCTCATCATCAGTTAAATCCATAGTTCTAGCTGATAAACCATTATCTAAAGTTTCTTTTACTCTTTCTAATAACTCAACTTCACCTTTAAGTGTTTTATCACCTTTTAAAGCTTTAACAGTCTTTTGTAATCTTCTATCAATCATTTCTGCATCTGAGAAAATTAACTCTAAGTTAATTGTTTCTATATCACTAGCTGGACCAATTTTACCATCTACGTGAATTACGTTTTCATCTTCAAAACATCTAACAACATGTACGATTGCTGCAACTTCTCTGATGTGTGATAAGAATTTATTTCCTAGACCTTCACCATTTGAAGCCCCTTTTACTAAACCTGCAATGTCATAGAATTCTATAGCAGTAGGTAGTAATTTTTTTGAGTCGTACATATCTCTTAATACTTGTAATCTATGATCTGGTACAGTTACTACACCCATGTTTGGTTCTATTGTACAGAATGGGTAGTTCGCTGATTCTGCACCTGCTTTTGTAATTGCATTAAATAAAGTACTCTTACCAACGTTTGGCAATCCAACGATTCCTAATTTCATTTTATATCTTCCTCTCTTAACTGTTTCCAGTTTATTTGTTTACATACAGAATGTATTATATCTTATATGTCTCTACAATTCAATGAATTACCCTGTAAAAGCTGATATTAATCTTTGGAGGGGGTAAATAAGATATATTTAATGAATCTCTCTATTAAAACTGTGATATAATAACTTGAGGTTATTATGATTATTGAAAAAAGTAAAATAAACAATCGTGTCAATCTGTGCATGGTTAAAACTAAAAAATTTAAAACAGACCTGATTGGGATTTATATTAAAAGACCGCTGAATTCAAAAGAAGCTGCTATGAATACACTGATTAGTCGATTGATGCAAAGAAGCACCATGTCATATCCAACGACTAAATCATTGAATACTCATTTAGAGGAATCATATGGCATGATCTTAGTGGCTGATGTTGTAAAGTATGGAGATTATCAAATCTTACAAGTTAAACTTCAGTTTCCTAATGGTAATTACTTGAATGAGGCGATTTTTGAGTCTGCAATAGATATTATGAAAGAAGTAGTTCTTCATCCAAATATAAAGATGGAGAAGTTTGATGATGATTATTTTAATCAAGAAAAAGCCCATCTCATTGATGAAATACAAAGTAGAGTGAATGATAAGATGTCTTACTCCATAGAACGCTGTATTGAATGTATGTATGAAGGTGAAGCTTATGCTAATTATGTTTATGGTGATGTAGAGGATGTGAAATGCATCACGAATGAAATGCTTTATCAACACTATAAGCACATCATTGAAACGTCAAAAATAGATATAAGTGTAATGGGAGACATTGAATTTGATCATGTAAATGAGGTAATAGAGACTTTCGGTTTTAATGACTATGAAGTTCATCCGATCATTAGTGAAAATCATGAAAGATTACAGGTCAATGAAGTTAAAGAGAAGTTTAATGTAAAGCAAGGTAAACTTGTTTTGGGATACGACACACCTTTTACACACCTTCATGAATTGTATGAAGCATCTCTTTTGGCGTATTATATACTTGCCGGTAGTCCAAATTCTAGATTGTTTAAACTCCTTAGAGAAGATAAAGGATTATGTTATTATGTTTTTAGTAAATCAGATCGATTTAAAGGCAGTATGTTCTTAGGTGCAGGTATAGAGTCTGAGAATTATGATTTAGTTTTACAACTTATAGCAGAAACGATTGCTGATTTACAATGGTCCGTTACAGAAACTGAAATAGAACTTGCAAAGGATGCTATGATAGCTTCTATAAGGTCCATATCTGATTTTCCAAATTCCTTTATAAACTTCTTCTATACAGAAATGTTAGAAAAGAATAAGGAATATATATTTTCTTTAGATCAGATGATGGAAGACTTTAATAATGTCACTTTAGCATCTGTTCAAGCTGTTTATCAGAATTTATCTTTAGACACTGTTTACTTTATAGATGGAGGGAAAAAATGATATTCTACCATCCTATGATCCGAGAAACACTTTATAAAGAAACCTTAGATAACGGGTTTAAGATCTATGTTCTACCGAAAGAGGGGTATATGAAAACTCATGCCTTCTTCTCAACAGAGTATGGTTCTTTATACAATCGTTTTGAAGATGATAAAGTTTATGAAATGCCTTTAGGTATTGCTCATTTTTTAGAGCACAAGATATTTGATGAAGATGATGATAGTATTTTTGATCGTTTTGCTGAATTAGGGGCATCGGTTAATGCGTTTACAAATCATTTTGCAACGTCTTACACTTTTTCAACAGTTGATAATGTCAATGAGTGTATTGTAGAACTTCTAAGGTTCGTACAATCCTTAGACTTATCTGAAGAAGGTATAGAAAAAGAAAAAGATGTTATACTTCAAGAAATTCGGATGTATGATGATCAACCTCAATGGCGTGCTTTTATGAACATGCTTTGTGGGTTATATCATGAACATCCAATCCAACATGATATTGGTGGGACTGAGGCTTCTATCCAATCTGTTAGGAAAGAAGATTTAGAAACATGTTATAGGAAGTTTTATACACCTGATAGGATGTTTGCCTTTATCATTGGTGATGTGAATGTGGATGAAGTAGTTTCAGTCATAAAAGGGGCTTTGACTGAAGAATTTATGAATAGACCACCTTCACCTAAAATTTTATTACCAGATGAACCTAATCATGTGGTAAGACCTTATGTGGAAGAAGCATTTGAAATGCCTATGCCTATATATTATATGGGTATTAAGGATAGGGTGTTTTACGATGATACTAAAGACAGACTGAAAAAAGGTCTCATCAGTAAGATTTTATCTGATATGGTGTTTGGGAAATCGTCATTCTTCTTCGAGAAACATTATGAAAGTGGTTTGATCAACCAAAGTTTTTCATGTGATTTTTCATATGGCAGAACTTTTGGATATACTGGCATCAGCGCAGAAACAAGGAAACCACATGATTTAAGAGAGGCAATTGAAAAAGAGATAGAATGGGTCAAAAATAATGGGTTAAAAGAATCTGACTTCGAAAGAATCAGAAAAAAGATGATTGGACGTCATTTATCTTCCTTTAACTCAACAAAATACATAGCAAATACCTTTGTAAATTATTATATGAAGGGCATAGAGCTCTTCGATTATCTAGAAATTCTAGAAAACATTACATTTAAGGAAGCGTGGGATAGATTTTTAGAGCATTATGATTTACAATATAGTACGGTATCAATAGTAAAATAAGGAGAAATTATGAACCCAGTAGCATTTGAGATTTTTGGCATTAGCATTAGATGGTATGGTATCCTCATAGGATGCGGTATGATGATTGGTGCATGGATTGCCATGAAAGAAGCAAAAAGACAAGGTTTCGAAGAAGAAACATTATTGGATATTCTAATTATTGCATTACCATGTGCAATTATAGGTGCAAGACTATATTATGTTATATTTAATTTAGATTCTTATAATACCATATGGGAAGCTTTAAACATTAGATCAGGCGGTCTTGCTATACACGGTGGTGTATTGGCTGCAGTAGGATCATTCTGGATATATTCTAAAGTTAAGAAACTTGAATTCTGGAAGTGGTTAGATATTGTAGCGCCATCTTTAATCCTAGGTCAAGCAATTGGTAGATGGGGTAACTTTATCAATCAAGAAGCACATGGTGGGCCAACAGATTTACCTTGGGGTATTATGGTAGATGGTGTTAAAGTACATCCGACATTCTTATATGAGTCATTAGGTAACTTGATTATTTTCTTTATTCTATTCAGAATGAGAAAAACTAAGAAGTTTGATGGTCAGCAAATCGCATGGTATATGATTTTATATTCTGTGATCCGATTCTTTATTGAAGGTTTAAGAACTGACTCTTTATATTTAGGATCATTTAGAGTAGCACAGTTAATATCTTTACTTCTTATTGGGTTAGGTGTTCTGCTATTATACATCAGAGGACGAAAAGCCAAAACAGCTGCTTAAAAACAGATAAAAAGTTAATAGTGTACTAAAAAAGATCTTCTACAATATGTAGGGGGTCTTTTGTGTTTTTTGCCCCACTTCATACCACATTTACCCCATTTAAACTTGACTGTCTTTATAAACGTTGATTTTTCAACGGATAATCATGATTTAATTTTAACAAACCCCTTGAATCAACTGAGAAAAAAAGGTAGAATAATTATAAATAGTGGTACAAAGTGGGGAATCGTGGGTATATTTCCACCAAAGTGGGGAAAAATTATGTTTTATGGAGAGTACAACCATAACATCGATGATAAGGGTAGAATGAGTATTCCATCTAAGTTTCGTGAGGAACTTGGAGAAAAATTCTATGTGACTAAAGGTCTAGATCAGTGTTTGTTTGTGTTTCCGCTTGAAGAATGGCAAATTTTTCAAAATAAACTAAAAGACCTTCCGCTTACTAGATCGAATGCTAGAAAGTTTACTCGATTCTTTAACGCTGGTGCCATGGACTATGGATTGGATAAGCAAGGCCGTATTAATATCACACCTGTACTGAGAAAACATGCCTCTATAGAAAAAGAAGTTGTTGTCATTGGAGTAGGCACTAGGATAGAAATTTGGAGTAAAACAGCTTGGGATGAATATAATTCTCCTGAGAATATGAATTACGATGAAATTGCTGAAGCTATGGAAGAACTAGGAATCTAGGAGGAAAAATGAACTTCGAACATGTTAGTGTACTATTAAAAGAAACTGTTGATGGATTAGATATTAAACCAGACGGCATCTATGTGGACGGCACATTAGGTGGTGGTGGTCACTCAGAAGAAATTCTAAGCAGACTGACAACAGGTAAGTTAATTGGTATCGATCAAGATGAAAATGCATTAAAGGCTGCTTCTGAAAGGTTAAAGGGCTTTGGTGATAAATTCATTCCTGTAAGAGATAATTTCTCTAATATCTTAAATGTTTTAAAAGAATTAGATATTCATAGTATTGATGGTATGATGATGGACTTAGGTGTATCTTCTCACCAATTAGATGAAGCAGATAGAGGTTTTTCTTATCGCTTTGATGCACCACTTGATATGAGAATGGATCAAAGAAGCGACTTAGATGCCTATAAGATTGTTAATACATATACAGAGGATGAGTTAAATAGAATTATAAAAGACTATGGAGAAGAAAATTGGGCCAGACGTATCGCAAAATTTATTTGTGAACAACGTGAGGAAAAGCCAATTGAAACGACTCTAGAATTAGTTGACTTAATATATCGCGCAATACCTGCTAACGCAAGACGTGAAGGTGGGCATCCAGCGAAAAGAACTTTCCAAGCCATCAGAATAGAAGTAAATGGTGAACTGGAAATCATTAAAAGAACCATTGAAGACATAACTTCAGCATTAAATAAGGGTGGCAGAATATCAATTATTACTTTCCACTCATTAGAAGATCGATTGGTTAAGCAAACATACAAAGCATTAGCGACAGGGTGTATTTGCCCACCGGAACTTCCGGTATGTGTTTGTAACAACAAACCTAAGCTAAAGATTGTAACAAGAAAACCAATTTTACCATCTCAGACGGAGCTAGAGGTGAATGCTAGATCTAAATCAGCGAAATTGAGGGTTGCAAAGCGTATCTAGGAGGCAGCATGGAAGCGGCTAAACGAATGTACGACAATTCATATAATCAGAGGCAAGAAACTGCATCGTTAGCTAAAGCTTACTTAAATGATACAGCGCCGAAGGCCGAATCTCCAGTGATCAAGAAAAAGAAGGGTCATATTATTTGTAATGTATTTGGTATCATTGCAAGTATTGGCTACTGCTTAATTATTCTTGGTTTGCTTTTGATGCCTTTGGTAAGAGAAACGCAGATGGCTCAATTGAAAATTGAAGAAAACCAGTATAAAATAGAAATAGCAAGATTAGAAGAAGCAATTAGATTAGCAGCAGAAGAATTAGAAGATAAGAAAAATATGATGAACATTGAACAAGTTGCAATGGAAAAGCTTGGGTTAGTAAGAAAAAGTGATGTTACATTTGAACAAATTAAAACTAATAGATATTTCACATTAAACGATGCCCGAGATGCTTATTATAACACTAATTTTGAATTTTCAGCGTCAGACAATTAAGAGCATATGCTCTTTTTTTTTCAGGATAAGGAGACACTATGGATAAGAATCAAAGAAGAAAA
>Ga0070724_10001767_pt1 | contig 12552 bp, 12 predicted proteins | sample tdDd001_FD_67278 | JGI IMG/M metagenome (GOLD analysis project Ga0070724, IMG submission 67278) | Marine sediment microbial communities from the Atlantic coast under amendment with organic carbon and nitrate - tdDd00.1 | ecosystem: Environmental > Aquatic > Marine > Coastal > Sediment | place...
TCGCCGTACTACAACTGGTTCTATATCAAAGAATGGCCTATTGATTTTGACGAAATAACTTATCAAACATTTGGCTTTGAACCTAAAATGCCTAAACTGAATACATCAAATCCTGAGGTTATTGATTATCTTCTTGAGGTTGCCACATACTGGATTGAGTATGCAAACATAGATGGTTGGAGACTAGATGTTGCCAATGAAATTGATCATGAGTTTTGGAGAAAATTCAGAACAGCAGTGAAGTCTGTTAAGCCAGATGCCTACATCGTAGGTGAAATTTGGCATAATGCACAGCCATGGCTCTTAGGCGATCAGTTTGATGGGTCTATGAATTACCCATTCACACGTGCTTGCCTTCAGTATTTTGCCTGGAACAAAGGCACTCCAAGAGAATTCTCTGAAATGATCAATACCAACATTGTAAGATACACAAGACAAGCCAATATAGCGATGTTGAATTTACTGGACAGCCATGACACACCTAGATTCTTAACAGAGTCTGGCGGCAACAAAGATGCACTAAAAATGGCAGCCATGTTCCAAATGACGTTTGAAGGTGCTCCAAGTATCTATTACGCTACTGAGATTGGCATGGAAGGCGAAAATGATCCTGACTGCCGTCGTCCGATGCGCTGGAACAAAGACACGTGGGACAATGATGTTTACGAGTTCTATAAGAATATCATTCGTATTCGCCATGAAAATATTGAGTTTAGACAAGGTGATTTCCGATTTGTAGAACATGATCAAATACTGATTTACTTTAAAACACATAAAGAGTCTGATTCAGTGGTCTTAATGAATAGAACAAATGAAAAACATGAAGTTTCTCTTCCTGTTGAAAGTGATGAACTTCGTGACCTTCTTTATGATCGTGATTATTCAGTAACTGATGGCATGTTAACATTCACAATTAATCCTAAAGAGATTCATGCGATAAAAGTGAGATAAAAATACTATACAATTATCACAAAAAGCCCGGGTCTTAGACTCGGGCTTTTTGAAGATTCTCTTAAGAAATTATGAAATCCCTTGTTCTGATCGCGATTGTCCAGTATTATTATGGGACTATAAGGAGGCGTAACATGTGGAAGAAGTATAAATTATTGCTTTCTGACTTGAACTATGGGAAGAAGCGTTTTTTTGAATATCAGTTAATCACAAAGGCCATACTAACGCTATTGATATGGCCTTTTATAAATCTAATTATGAACAGTCTAATGAAGTGGAAAGGTCTAAGTTTTGTTACAAATGGTCTTATCACGAAATTCATATTCTCACCGCAAGGTATTTTAGCAGCTATATCACTGAGCATTATTATATTGTTTGTCGTTTTAATTGAACTTGGCGGACTCATACTCATAAGCTATCAGGTTATTAATAGAGAACCTGCGACCAGATATATACCAACGCTGCAGCACTGTCTGACAAAGCTACCTCGATTATTCGGGCTTGAAGGACTGCTTATTGTGTTAGGTGTAGGGGTTTTATTTCCGTTAATAAATATTGGAGGAAATACATCCTTAATCACAGACCTCCAAATACCTGGATTTGTTCAAGATGTTATAAGTGCGAGTATGTTGTACTCTGCAATTCAAATCGGAGTCATAATATTGGTTGCATATTTGGCACTACGTTACCTGTTTTCATTGCATTTCATTATGCTCGAGAATAAGAGAGCGAGAGCGTCTTTCAAAGATAGTGCAAGGTTGATTCGAAAGCACCTTAAACCATTCTTTAAAGAGGCTATTGGCATTACACTCATCGATTTGCTTATTCAGATGATTATAATAGGTTTTGTTATCATAGTATTCTTGGGAATTCTCGCATTTGTGAATATTCCTCCTGAAATAATGGATTTTGTTGTGGTCACACTTTTATTCATTGGGATTGCCATATGGATTGCAGTATCATTCCTAATGACACCGATAGGAACGCTTCATTTGACTCGCTTTTTCCTCGATAACAGAGAACCTGATGTTGAGCTCGTTGATGTGAATATAAAATCTGTCCCTGATCATAGATTTATAGACAAGATTGTATTTAGAAGAAAGAATATTATACTCCTCATTATTGCTACAATTGTAGGCGCGTCGCTTATGAGCTATAGCATAATTTATGAGTTTGAAGACCAAAAGTACGATGTTAAGATAACAGCGCACCGAGGCAATGTTATGTACGCACCTGAAAATACGATTGCTGCCCTTACAACTGCGGCATCAAATGGTGCTGACTACGCTGAAATTGATGTACAACAGACCAAAGACCATCAATTGGTGTTGACGCATGATACATCACTAAAACGTACCACAGGCGTAAATAAGAATGTATGGGAACTTTCACTTAGTGAGATTAAAGAGCTTGATGCTGGCTCATGGTTTGGTGATGCTTTCATAGGCGAACAAATCCCAACACTTGAAGAAGCAATTCAAAGTTCAAAGGGAAAGATTAAGTTGAATATCGAAATCAAGATCAATGGTCACGAAAAAGACATTGTACAGAAGGTGATTGATGAAATATATGCACAGGGCATTGAAAAAGTATGTGTAGTGACTTCCCTAGACTATGATGTGATCCAAGAAGTTGAAAGGCTTGCACCTCAATTAAAAACTGGATATATCATGTTTGTCGCTTTAGGTGATTTATCAAAACTCAACGTGGATTTTTACAGTGTTGAAGAACTCAATGTAAATGAGAAATTTGTTGTAAGTGCACATTTGCTTGGGCGAGAGGTCCATGTTTGGACCATAAATGAAGGTGATGACATGGAAAAACTCATAGGATTGGGTGTAGACAATATTATAACTGATAATGAAATACTCCTAAAACAAAAATTGACCACCTCAAGCGATAACAGTGATATTTTAAGAATCCTTGATAACTTTCTATAGTCAGTATTTTCAATGGGCATATGCCAATTTACCTTGACATAATCACTGGCAAGATTTATCATATTACTATAATAGACTTAAATCGTATTTTATTGAGGAGCATGTTATGAGAATAACTCAAGAAGCAGATTACGCAATGCGAATTGTTCTGGCATTGGCACGTCGTGGCGAAGGAATTCGACTAGACGCTAAATCCATTGCTACAGAAGAGAATGTACCACAGAGGTTCGCACTTAAAATATTAAGAAAACTCACAAAAGCAGGTGTTGTAAAGTCTTTCAGAGGTGTTCAAGGTGGCTATGCTATTAGCCGTGAACCTAAAGACATTAATATGTTAGATGTCATTGTTGCGATAGATGGCCCTGTTTACATTAATCGTTGTCTTGAATCTGCAGAAGCTTGTAATCTACAGAGATCCGAACATTGTGCCATTCATAATGAGTTGGGACGTGTACAAGAGATGATCAACGAGGAAATGGCCAAAGTTGACTTTGAAGCACTTTTAAAGTCAACACAGAAAAATGCGAAGTTATAAAACTATCCAATGATTAAAAATTAAGGCATCGGGAACTTTTAGTTCGCCGATGTTTTTCTTTTGTGGATAGGATATAATTAAATATGAGAGGGCGTGATCATATGCAACATAGAAAATTTGGCAAAACAGAAGAATCTGTATCACTGCTTGGATTTGGATGTATGCGATTGCCTCAAGCAAGTGATGATACGAAAAATATTGATGAAGCAAAGGCTATTCAGTTAATCCGAAATGGCATTGATTCAGGAATTAATTACATAGATACAGCGTGGGGATACCACGGTGAAATGAGTGAACCTCTTGTTGGTAAAGCTCTCAAAGATGGGTATAGAGATAAAATACATCTAGCGACGAAGCTACCAAGCTGGTTGATTGAAACACACGAAGACATGGACAAATACTTAAATTTGCAATTAGAGAAGCTTCAGACTGATCATATAGATTTTTATCTCGTTCATACACTAAATCAAAAGTACTGGGATAAATTGAAGGCCTGCGATCTTTTTGCATTTCTTGAAAGAATCAAGGCGGATGGCCGCGTGAAGCATGTTGGGTTCTCATTCCATGATGAGCTTCCATTATTTAAGGAAATCGTTGATGGCTATGACTGGTCTTTCTGCCAGATACAGCTCAATTATATGGATACTGAGTATCAGGCTGGTATTGAAGGTCTAAAGTATGCAAGTGCTAGAGACTTAGGTGTTGTTATAATGGAACCACTTAGAGGTGGGAACATTGTTAATAATATTCCAAATGATGTTGATCGTATTTGGAAGTCGTCAAAGTGGCCTGAAAGAACACCTGCAGATTGGGCTCTACGTTATGTTATGGATATGCCAGAAGTTCATGTGGTTTTAAGTGGGATGGGACTTCCATTTGAAGTTGAAGAGAATATTGCTACGGCCTCATCAGCATTGCCGAGTCATTTGAGCGGCGAAGAGTTAGAAACCATTAATAAAGTTTCTAATATCTATAAGGAGCGAGTCCAAGTTAATTGCACGCAGTGTTCGTATTGTATGCCGTGTCCAGCTGGTGTTGAGATTCCAAGAGTATTTAATATGTTTAATGGTGCATATGTCTTTAATGACATTGAAGGTTTCAAATCTAATTACAATACATTTATTCGAAAAGAAGGTCACGCATCTAATTGTACAGCTTGTGGAGCTTGTGAAACAGCGTGTCCACAGCACATTGAAATCATTGATACGATGAAGCGCATTGTGCAAACTTTCGAATAGAGGTTGATATATTGATCATTCTATGTAATGATTACAAATGAGTACTACTTATTATGAGAGGTGATTTTGTGAAACTGCTTTTTGTGGAATACCCGAAATGAGGCACGTGCAAAAAGGCCTCAAATTGGCTGAACATCAATGGAATTGATGTTGAAACGCAAGATCTTGTCGAAGATGCTCCCACTTATGAAGATCTGAAAGCTTGGTATGAAAAATCAGGTTATCCGATTAAGAAATTCTTTAATACAAGTGGTCGATTATACAGAGAGATGGGACTTAAAGAAATAATCAAGAATTCTACTGATGAAGAGCTTCTAAAGTTGCTCAGCACAGATGGAATGCTTGTAAAACGTCCTATTTTAGTATCAGATGACTTTGTACTCGTTGGATTTAAAGAATCTGAGTGGCACGACACGTTAAATGGATAAATAAAAATAAAAGGTAATGAAGCCGCTAAACCTGCGAGTCTTCATTACCTTTTTTTTAAGTGGTTTTAAAACATTTAATGCTAAGATCCGGCGATGAGTATAAGTCTACAAAACCATTGCCCACTCGTAGAAGAGGACGCTCAGGTGCAAACTTGTTAATATAGATGATTTCACCGACTTCGCCATTATTTAAGATGACTTCAGAGCCTATATAGAGTCTATAAATATTCTTTAGGAACCGATTGACGAGACCAGGATGTAAATGTTGTTTATAAGAAAGATCCTTGATAATTGTAACGGCTACAAAAGGTGATTCACTATTTTTATAGCTGCGTTCCGTGGTCATTGCATCGTATACATCAGCTATAGCGATTATTTGAGCATATGGATGGATTTGATCTTTCTTTAAACCCTGTGGGTAACCAGTACCATCAAGGCGTTCATGATGTTCGATAATGCCTCTTAAAACATCTTGTTTGAACAATTCTTGATTCCTTGCAATCTCATATCCAATCTCAGAATGTCGCTTCATAACAGACAATTCATGTAATTCTAGCTTTCCTGGCTTATTCAGAATACTAGAAGGAATTTTACTCTTACCCAAGTCATGAAGTAGGCCAGCGAGTGCAATTCCGTAGATGTCCTTTTTTTGAAGTCCATTCCATTTCGCAATCATTGCTGCTAATAGACTCACGTGAATACTATGAGTCAGTGTATATTCGTCTTTAAGAAAGAGTTTTTTAAGTTTAAGCAACATACAGGTGTTGTTCGTAACAGTCTCAATAAGCTCATCCATTGGTTCTTGTATCTGATGAAGGACTTTTTTATCAAGAAATTGAAAATCGTTGAATATTTGTCCCATAAGTGTGAGCATTTCATCATAATTTTCACGTGCTTTGGTAAAGTCTTCACTGACATCGTTGTTGTAGCCCATTTTTTCAGATTCTGTTTCTTCATCTTGAACGAAGACGTAAGATATATCTATTCTATCAAGCCCAGAGATCAAGGCTTCAGTAAGTTTTTCCTCAGAAGATGCATAAAGCAGATCGAATTTACCAAATACTGGTTCTGCTAAAATCATCCCTGGTTTTAAATCTTCAAGCATGATCATTCTCATTAAGTTTTCCTCCGACTTCCAAAATTACTCATGTAGTTAATTGTACTATGTATTGATGTCTGTTGTCATTCGATTTCGATAAAATAACTATAAATATTTTTTACATTTATATAGTTTTTCGTTTGTGTGTTATAATAATAGAGTACGCTAAGGGGGATAAGTTGATGGTTTTTCAATGGAGAGCATCATTGGTAAACTGTTTTAGATATTATAAAATGAACTTTAAAATGCTATTTGGGATATCACTGATTCTAACCATTTGTGAATTAGCATTTTTGACAATGATGTACCATACATACTGGATCGTAAATATTGTTCCGGTGTATTTGTTGTTTTTCGTATTTCTGTTTCAATATGCATTATTGAATGCAGCTGTTCGATTGGAACAGACGTTTATTGCATGTACAAGTGAGTTTATAAAAACAGGGCGCGCACAATTCAAAACTGAATTAGAACATACGAGAGGTCGATTCCTCAGAGGTATAGGATCATCTATTACTGTACTCCTGATCGTGTTTATTCCAGGATTGGCTTATTTTCTAACGTTATCGTACATCGATAACATTGTTATTAGGGCAATAGTTAGTTCATTATTGCTAATAATGGTATTTTTCCTATCGAATTCATATCAATATATTCAAGTAGCTGCTGCACTTGAATCTAAAGTTGTCAATGAGGTGAGGATTAGTACTGCTATTACTAATATTTATTTTAAAGAAACACTGTTATACTCATTTGCATTATTATATTGGCTTATAATTCCAATTCATATTTGGTTAATACATTCTAAGGGACATATTCACTTTTGTGGATGTTCTAATCATGTTTTATGCTTAGCTGTTGCCCTGACGATACTACGACCACTATGGATGTTGTTGAAAGTTCAGGTGTATACCAATGTGAAGAAAATGCATTTTCCTGTTCCAGAAATGGATCCGGACTTGAGAGATCGAAACATTATATAATTCAGGGTATTGTGAATTGCATAAGTAATGATTAAAAATATAAATTATAGAATAGAATGAGGGGGATTTTTTAGTGAAGTACTGTCCATCTTGTAAGTATGAGTATGAAGATAATATTGAAAAATGCAGTGACTGTGGAACAATGCTTGTATCTGCAGAAGAATTTGAAAATGTAAAAAAACAGCCAGATGAGTCTGAAATGACTGGCGAACTTATTCGTATGGGTGGATTTGAATGGCAGCGCCTTACGGAGCTTGAAACAGAGAAGCAAGCGGAGCAGGTTCGTGAAATTATGAAACAATTTACGATTCCTATCGAGGTTCGAAAAGCAGATAAAGATATTCTAATATACGTACCGAAAGTACAGTATCAGACAGCTCTTTCTGTGATCCACAAAGTTTTTGCCATGTCTGCACAAGCCAGCGGTTCTGCAGAAGTACTAGAAGAAGACTTTGATATGATGGAAAACTCTGTAGAAGATGATGATGTAGATTCAGAAAACGATGGATTCGGTGCTAAGATTCTTATGGTTCTTGGCGTTGTGGCTATTGCAGCAATGATTTATTCGTTTATGTCTTAGTAGTGATAATATGATTTCTTGAAATACTAAAGCCAGCTCATCATTTGATGGGCTGGCTTCTTTAATTTGCTTCTTTATTTAGTTTGTTTCTTTATATAGTCTTCTAAAGCACTCTCGAAAACACGGTTGTCTTCTTCTGTTCGTTTCTTAAACTTAGAGTTATGCTTCTTGTGCTTGCGTCGCATTTCTTGGTTGATATGACGTCTATCAAGGAGTTGGTCAATATTGAACTCTGTGTAGAGTAGGCCATTTTGACTCATACCGACAGATCGTTTTGCAAGAACCATAGCTGCGAGACCGTAGTCTTGTGTAATAACCAAATCGCCGGGTGAGAGGTGGTTTGCAATGTAATAATCAGCACTATCTCTTGAAGTATCCACAGTCACGACTTCTACAAATTCTGGGTTCTTATTTTCAATATGAACGGAATGGTTTTTAACGACCATGACATGAAGTTTGTGTTTTAAAGCTATTCGAATGGTATGTTTTACAACAGGACAACCATCAGCATCGATAAATATTTTCATAAATTACCTCAAAATCTTATATAGAAGGTGGTAGAGTTTATTGGTTTTTCTGAGCCTGAATTTGATCGTTTAAATCTGTAAGATATTCAAAACGCTCCATTTTTTCAAGAAGTGTTTCTTCAAGTTCTTCTTTTTTCATGCTTAGTTCATTCAGTTTCACAAAATCTGTGGTAATTGTGCTCATTTGCTCATCAATCTCAGAAATTTGTGTGTCCAGTGTATCAATAAGGTCTTCTAGAGTTTCGAAGTCTTTTGACTCCTGGTATGTGAATTTGAGTTTCTTTTCACCTATGAACGTTTTAGCAGAAGTGTTTGGTTTTTCTTTTTCAGCTTGTTTTTGATCTAGATTTTCTTGCTCCAAAATATTTTTCTTGAACTCAACATAGTCTGCATAATTGCCAGTATGTTCAAGGACTTTAGCATCTTTTTCAAAAGCGAATATACGTTTACTGGTTCTATCAAGGAAGTATCTATCATGGGAAACTGTGATCACAGCACCTCTAAATTCATCCAAATACATTTCTAGAACTTTAAGAGTATCAATATCTAAATCATTGGTTGGCTCATCAAGAATAAGAACATTTGGTGATTTTATTAAAATACTGAGTAAGTAGAGACGTCGTTTTTCACCACCAGAAAGTCTTGAAATTTCAGTCCACTGTAGATCTTTATCAAATAGGAATTTCTCCATCATTTGCGATGCGGTTATTTTGGTTCCGTCCGATGTTGTAACGTTTTCACCGAATTCTCTAATATACTCAATGGCGCGCATGCTTTCGTCGAGTTCTTCTGACTCTTGTGAGAAGTATCCGATTTTTACGGTTGTACCAATATCAATAGATCCGCTGTCCGCTTTAAGTTTACCGGTTAACATATTTAGAAGTGTTGATTTCCCAGCACCGTTAGGGCCTACGATTCCGATTCTATCATCTGGAAGTAGGGTATATGAGAAATCTTTAATAAGTGTTTTCCCATCAAATCCCTTTGTGAGATTCTCAATCTCCATAATCTTTTTACCCAGTCTTGTGTGGGCAACTGAAATTTCTACGCTGCCGTCTCCACGGTTAAAACTGGTGTCTTGAAGATCTTCAAATCTTTGAATTCTGGCTTTTTGCTTAGTTGATCTTGCTTTTGCGCCGCGTCGAATCCAAGCCAATTCCTGTTTGTATAGGTTTTGTCGTTTTCTTTCTGAAGACTCAGCCAACTGTTGACGTTCAATTTTCTTCTCAACGAATACGGTATAATTGCCATCGTAAGAGAAGAGAGAACCATGGTCAAGTTCTATTGTTTTATTAGAAACGTTATCAAGGAAATAACGATCATGGGTGATCATTAAAAGTGCGCCTTTACGTGTTTTAAGGAATGACTCCATCCAGTCAATGGTTTCGTTGTCCATATGGTTGGTGGGCTCATCGAGAATCAATAAATCACAAGGTGTTATAAGAGCTTGTGCTAAAGCAACACGTTTCTTTTGACCACCACTTAAAGTACCCATTAATGCTTTGAAATTATGGACTCCAAGCTTTGTAAGAACGGTTTTAACCTGACTTTCAAGTTCCCAAGCGTTTTGCGCATTCATCTTTTGCATAAGATCAAGTTGCTGCTGCATAAGTGTTTCGTTTTCAGGTGTGTTTGAAAGCTCCTCAGTGACAGCCTCGTAGTCTCTAATAAGTTTAAGAACTTCTGCATCACCATGGAAGACTTGTTCAAGAATGGTCACTTCAGGTTTGAATTCAGGTGTCTGAGAAAGGAAACCTATCCTTAGGTTCTTCATTTGAATAATATTCCCTGTATCTGGTGTTTCAACGCCTGCAATGATTTTAAGCAGGGTCGTCTTGCCAGTCCCGTTAATTCCAATAAGACCGATTTTATCTGTATCGTTGATGCTGAAGTTTATATCTTCGAAAAGGGTCTTGTCACTATATGACTTCGATATTCCCTCTAATGTTAGTATATGCATAATGTCATCCTTTCTATTGTGATAAAGTATCACTCAACCATTTTAACACAAACTGCTTATAATATAGAGGAAAAGGCGACTGGAATATTGTTTCATTTGAAATATGTGTAAATATTCATAATTAGCATGACATATGTCATGTGTTGTTGGATAATAGTTTGTTAAACTAGGCATATAAAGGAGTTGAGATTATGTATAAAGCATCAGCAACGGTCATAGGTATGCTCATTGCGATTATGGTTTTCTTTAATGGCACACTAAATACCTATTTAGACAGCTTTACTTCAGGTTTTCTCATTCATATAGTGGGCATTACTGCCGTTATTATTATTTTGATTGTGAGACAGGAAAAATTAAAAATATCACGAGATATTCCAAAGTATTTACTTGTTGGAGGCCTCTTTGGTGTTATGCTGGTCATCTTCAATAGCTACTGTTTCGTTAAAATCGGAGCAACGATGACTTTAACGCTTGGTCTGTTTGGACAAATGATATTTTCTGCAATCGTGGACCATTTTGGATTGTTTGGAATGACGCAAAACAAGATGATTCCTAAAAAGATGTTCGGATTTCTAATTGTTACAGCAGGCGTACTGGTAATGACGATTGGTTAGGAGAGAATTATGTTTTCTATATTTTTAGCAACCATTAGTGGTGTCTTTGTCATATTGTCTATGATCACCAATGCAAACCTTGCAAAACGTGTCGGCGTATTTCAAAGTGCACTTGTAAACTATTCAATGGGTTTAACGGGAATCACAATATTGATGATTTTCTTTGGAAACACTCAGGACTTGAATTTTGGGTATCTTACTGAGATTCCAATTTGGGCTTTCGGTGGCGGTCTCGTTGGTGCAATGATTGTTGCCAGTTCAAACGTGGTTATTCCTAAGATTCCAGCACTTTACACGACATTGCTTTTCTTTGTAGGTCAAATCATTGCAGGCTTAACAATTGATTTCTTTAAATTTGGAAATATCCCAAGTATGAAACTTGTGGGCGGATCACTTGTTCTTGCAGGCATGTTATATAACATTTATGTCGATCAACAAAATGAGAAAGACAATAAGAAAGAAAATGATATGGAAGAAGCAGCCGCAATCCTTGAAGTTTAGGTTTGCTGAGTTGCTTCTTTTTTTTATCTATTTTTGCCCATGGAAAGCACGTCGCTATGGCGATATATAACCATAGTGACGTGCTAAAAACAAGAAACAGAAAGGAAGAAGAGGCCTATAATGATATTGCTTTTTAAGCTCATAAAATGTGTTTAGAGAGTAGTAGTTTTCTAGGAACACATTTGTATGAGACTGTTATAACCTATGAGGAATATACAATTAAATATTTTGATACATAACTCATCTAACTTATTGATATAACATAGGTATAACGTAATGTACATATTTTTTAAATTGTACATTATTATTTTAAGTACATTACGATTTGGTGGTTTTTATGTACATGATTTAGTCGTTATTTATAATTTTACTATATTTGATAATGTACATTTTTTATAGCAATTACGTTTTAAGTATTATGACAATTTGATATCTCCACAAACCACACATGTTGAGACCTGTGTGGAGATGATTAAAGCGTAGAAACTGAGAGATAAGTTTATCGTGAACCCCCTATCGAGTAAATTGGTAGGGGGTTGTTTTTTTATCATGTAATTAAAGATATTGTACAGAAGACTGCAATTAATTTCTATTTTCAACATTCTAGTTTTCAAAAGGAGTTTTATATATGGAGGGAGAAGTAATACATTAAGTTGAATTGATTGTAGTTTGTCCATTTGGGAGTGGACACTTACGGGTGGGAGCATATCTAGTAAATTAGATATGCTTTTTGTCGTATAAAAATAAAGTAGATAGGTGTATTTATTAAATTTTCTAGTATCAAAGAAGAGGATATGTTGAGAGGTAGGTGGTTACTGTGTTAATTTCGCCGTTTAGTGCAATTTTTTCATGGCAGGGTTATGAATATCAAGGTCATGTTGCGCTCTTTGTTGCATTGCAAAAGATAAAAGAGTTAATTGGTTCAGAGCCAATTGAAATTAGTAATATGATTCTAGAGATTGAAGGAGCAGAAGATTTTTCAATCAAATGTAGTGAATCATATCAATCACTTCATCAAGTTAAAAGAGGAGCTGTGAATTTAGACAACGATGGTAAATTTGATAAGTTTTCATTTATCATATCGTTATTACAATATGATGTTAAGAAAGGATATTATCATATCTTGCCAAACAAAACTATTCCATCAGGTTTTGTTATTGGAACATTGAATCATATTGATGAACTTCTACTTGAAT
>Ga0070724_10001768_pt1 | contig 12549 bp, 11 predicted proteins | sample tdDd001_FD_67278 | JGI IMG/M metagenome (GOLD analysis project Ga0070724, IMG submission 67278) | Marine sediment microbial communities from the Atlantic coast under amendment with organic carbon and nitrate - tdDd00.1 | ecosystem: Environmental > Aquatic > Marine > Coastal > Sediment | place...
GAAAAAGGCGCATTTTTCCAACTCTTTGGTACAGATTGTAAACACGTACAGGTACTGAATGGCCCTTACGTTAATTTGGTGGATGAAATCGCACGTCTTGAACAAATAGGCGTTTCAAGAATGCGCATTGAGTTTTATAATGAAGAACGCTCTTTTGTGAATGGTGTATTAAGCATGGTAAATAAAGCACTGAGCAAAGAATCAGATTATAAAAATGATGAAGAATGGTTGAAAACAACTTATGATATAAGCTACACCAATGGCCACCTTAGAAGAGGTGTGGAGTAGTAGACAGAACAGGAGTGATGAAAAGTGAATGAGAAAACACTGAGAGTCCTTGAATATGCAAAAATTAAAAACTTGTTGGCAAGTGAAGTGTCTTCAGCACTGGGACGTGCAATAGTTGACAAACTTAAGCCGCTCGATGACCATGATGCAGTGGTGCAGTTGATGGGTGAAACAAGTGAGATTGCAGAAGTCGTTGTAAAAAGCAGTACCATTCCAATGGGCCCGCTATACGATTTAAAAGAAAGCTTAAAAATGGCTGATATAGGTGCAACTCTTTCAACAAGCCAATTGTTACATGTGTCGGACAGTCTTAGGACAGCGCGACTGATGAAAAAATTTGTTAAAGGCGTTAATGAAGAGGGAATCAAATATCCGATTCTTCATGGCTATGGTGAAACGATCAGCACGTACAAACGTATCGAGGATGAAATCAATAAAGCGATTGTCAGCGAAACTGAGATATCGGATCATGCCAGTCCAGAACTATATAAAATCAGACGGCAGATAGAAAAAGCGAATACTGATATTCGAAAAAAATTGGATAGCTTGATTCGTGCATCCAGCAGTCAAAAATACCTACAGGATGCACTGATTACCATACGACAGGACAGATTTGTTGTGCCTGTTAAAAGTGAGCATAAGAACAATGTAAAAGGTCTTGTGCATGATCAATCGTCCAGTGGTGCAACACTATACATCGAACCGATGGCAGTTGTTGAACTTAATAATAAGTTAAAAGAATTAAAAATGTCTGAGAAGACTGAGATAGAAAGAATTCTTGGGATTCTTTCTGGAGTCGTTAGTGAAGTAACTGATGAAATGCGAATGAATCAGGATACCCTAGCCTATCTGGATTTTATGATTGCAAAGGGGAAACTATCTCTTAAAATGAAAGGCATGGCACCGGAGTTCAACAAAAAAGGATACATGCGATTAAGAAATGCAAGACACCCGATGATTTCGTCAAAGGAAGTCGTTGCCAATACAATTTGGCTTGGGGATACCTTTAGAACATTACTGATTACTGGACCAAATACCGGTGGTAAAACAGTTACGTTAAAAACACTGGGATTGTTGACGTTGATGGCACAATCGGGATTGCACATTCCGGTCGATCATGGCAGTGAGTTATGTGTGTTCAAGAAAGTTTTCGCAGATATCGGTGACGAGCAAAGTATTGAACAAAGTTTAAGTACGTTTTCCTCACATATGACAAATATTGTTGGACTGTTGGAGAACGCAGATGATAATACCCTTGTGTTACTGGATGAGTTAGGCGCAGGGACGGATCCGACAGAAGGTGCTGCACTGGCGATGTCTATATTGTCGTATCTACACAACTCGAATGTAAAAACATTGGCGACAACTCATTACAGTGAGCTAAAACACTTTGCGCTTGTTAATGAAGGCGTTGAGAATGCCTGTGTTGAATTTGATGTGGCAACGCTACGTCCAACATACAAACTTCTCATCGGTGTTCCAGGTAAATCAAATGCCTTTGAGATATCAAGCAAATTAGGATTGATGGATGATGTTATTGATCATGCTAAAATTTTCTTGGACAAAGAAAATATCGAGTTCGAAGATGTCCTTACTTCCATAGAAGAAAGTCGTAAAGAGGCAGAAGTAGAGCGAGATGAAGCGATAAAATTACGTCTTGAAGTTGAAAAACTGAAAGAGAAGTTAAGCAATAGAGAAGAAAAACTTGCCACACAACGGGATCGCATTATCAAAGAAGCAAAGGAAGAGGCGAGAACGTTATTAAGGAAAGCGAAAGATGAATCAGATGATATCATTCGTGCACTCCGTGGCTTGGAAACTACTGAGCAAAAGAAACGTAACAAAGAAATCGAACAGTTGCGTAAAAAGATGAAAGATAATTTAACTGAAGTGAACAGCAGCGCTTTTTCTGAGAATACTGCCAGCTATAAAGCACCAAAGTCCCTTAAATTAGGGGATCAAATAAAGCTGGTTAAGTTGAATCAGGAAGGAACCGTGGTATCGGAAGTTGACAGTAGCGGTCAGTTTATGGCTCAAGTGGGCATCATGAAAGTAACGGTCAATATTAAAGATACGATGCTAGTTGGTGATCAAGGGAAACAAGAGAAGAAAGCCCAAAAGTCGAGACAGTATAGTTCTCGAACAATGAGCGTTAGTACGGAAGTGGATTTAAGAGGAATGAATGTGGAAGAGGCGATTGTTGTTTTGGACAAATATATCGACGACGCATTCCTATCGAATCTTGAATCGGTAAGGATTATACATGGCAAGGGCACTGGTGCCCTGAAAAGTGGTTTGAAGGATTATTTTAAAAGGCATCCAAATGTGAAAGCTTTCAGAGATGGAGAATTTGGCGAAGGTGGTCATGGTGTGACGGTCTTAACATTCAAGTAAGACTTTGTTAGGAGGATATGATGATTTTAGTCAGTGCGTGTTTAGTAGGCATCAACTGTAAATACAGTGGTGAAAACAATGATGCGGAAAGTGTACATCAATTTTTAGAAGGACAAGTCTATGTTCCTGTATGTCCTGAGCAGCTTGGTGGATTACCGACTCCACGACCAACTTGTGAAATTGTTGGTGCTCAAGTAATGGATGAAAATGGACTTGATTGTACAGCGTTATTTGTTAAAGGTGCCGAAGAAGTATTGAAAATTGCTGAGTTGTTAAATGTAAAAAAGGCGATATTAAAAGAAGGCAGTCCTTCTTGTGGTTGCAATTTAATTTACGATGGTACGTTTAGTGGTGTTAAAATTAACGGTGAAGGTATTACGGCAAAACTTTTAAAGAAACATGGCATTCCTGTCATGTCTGAAAAAGAGTTGTAGTAATCAAATATAAATTTATTATCGAGGAGGCTATTATGTTTGATTGGACAGATGCATACAGTCTAGGGGTGCCATCTATTGATGAGCAGCATCAGAAACTGGTTGCGATGGGTAAAGCATTACAGGAATTAGTTGAAACAAGAGGTGGCGATGATATTTATGATGAGCTTATTTCAATGTTGGAAAGCTTAACGGAATATACTAGAGAGCATTTCGACTATGAAGAAGGACTTATGGAACAAGCGGGTTTTGACGGTTTGGATGAGCATAAGAAACAACATGATGAATTTGTTGCAAAATTAGAAGCCGTTGATTTTGAAGCTATTGATGAAGATCAAGAAACATACGCTAAGGAATTATTAAGAATGGTATCAGTATGGATCTTTAAACACATCGTTGGAACCGATGCAAAATATAAAACGTTATTTATAGATGCTGGTATTCAATAAATCTATTTTCTAATGAATTTCTAATAATCGCTTAATCATTTTATTAGGTTTACTTGTTATGATATATGCATAAGGAGTGAGAGATATGTTAGAAATTTTGATTGGTGGATTTATATTATTCCTATTTTTAAAACTGTTTTTCTATTTAGGAGTTGGTCTTATAAAAATCGTGTTGTTTATTGTTGCATTAAGTTTCGTGGGTCTACTCTTACCGATTGGACTTGGGCTTATGTTACCAATAATCGTTGTAGGTGTTATATTGCAGATCCTAGGATGGTTTTTAGGACTACTATTTTAAAACATAATATAATTTGCGTGTAAGCGAGTTGACCTGTATATACTACAGATCAACTCGCTTTTTTTATGGGGTATCTTGATGCGTCACTAATTCTATGGTAGTATCTATACTGACAAGACAGATGTCTTACAAATGACATTTCGAACGAAAGAGGGATAAAATGAGAGAAACTATTGCACATTTAAAGAGGGAAAATAATGCCTTGATATTGGCACATTATTATCAGCGGGATGAAATTCAGGAAGTGGCAGATTTTATTGGTGACTCCTTGGAATTAGCAAAAAAGGCAAGAGATACATCAGCGGATACAATTATATTTTGCGGTGTTCAGTTTATGGCTGAAACAGCGAAAATACTGTCTCCAAACAAAAGGGTGATTCATCCAGTTGTTTCTGCAGGGTGTCCGATGGCTGATATGGCAAGTGGCGATCAAGTTAGGCTAATGAAGGAGAAATATCCTGATGCCGCTGTTGTTTGCTACGTCAATTCTACTGCTGAAGTAAAGGCGGAAAGTGATATATGCTGCACCTCTTCAAATGCTGTAGACATTGTTAAAGGATTAAAAAATCAACAGATAATATTTGTACCGGATAAAAATTTAGGGGCTTATGTAGCGACACATGTGCCTGAAAAAGAGATTATACTATGGGAAGGTTTTTGCTATGTCCATGGACTGTTGAATGAAGAAGCAATCGAGAGAGTAAAGGCAGAACATGAAGACGCCGTAGTCATTGCGCACCCGGAGTGTACACCGGAAGTCTTGAAACATGCAGCATTCATTGGTAGCACTTCAAAGTTGATCAACTATGTAAATGAGTCCACTGCAACGCAGTTCATTACCTTAACAGAACAGGGAATCTCCTATATACTGAGCAAAAATAATCCAGACAAGGAATTCATCTTTCCTGATGAAGCACTTTACTGTAGAAATATGAAAAAGACAACATTATCAGATGTTGTATTGGCACTGGAAGGGAAAATTCCGGAGATAACAGTTGACCAAAGCGTTGCATGTGATGCTGAAGAATCTTTAAGTGCAATGTTCATGAGGTAGAATTATGGAAAAATGGGACGTGATTATAGTTGGAACAGGTCTTGCAGGCCTTTATACAGCGTTAAATCTCGACAAGGCATTGCGTGTTTTAGTATTAACGAAAAAATCAGCTGACCTAAGCAATTCATCCCTTGCACAAGGGGGGATTGCAGCGGTGCTTTCTGAGGAAGATCATACGGAACTACACTACATGGATACGATGGCAGCAGGAAGAAATGCCAACGATAAGAGTCGGGTACGCCACTTAGTTGAAAAAGGGCCTGTTGAAGTGGAAAAATTAATGACTTATGGTGTTGCATTCGATCGCCAAACAGATGGGCAGTTGGCGCTTGCAAAAGAAGGCGCACACACGGTGTCTAGAATAGCAAGATGTGGAGATTATACTGGTAGGGCAGTTGTAACGGCCTTGTTGAATACTGTGAAGTTACAGCCTAATATCACCATAAGAGAGCACGTTCATGTAAGGGAAATAACACATGAAAACAACCAGATTCTTGGTGTCAAAGGGCATCACAAAAGTGTTCCAGTTGATTTTTGGGGCAACTATGTTGTATTGGCAACAGGTGGCATCGGGCAAGCTTATGAATTCACAACCAACGCTGAAACTATAACGGGTGATGGTTTTCGAATGGTAGAGAAGATTGGAATATCCCTTGAAGAAATGTCTTCTGTTCAATTTCATCCAACGGCCCTTTATGAAGCGCAATGTATCGGACGGCGGTTTCTTATAACTGAGGCCCTAAGGGGTGAGGGTGCTGAACTAAAGGATATAAACGGTCGACTTATAATGAAAGACAAACATGAGTTGGGATCCCTAGCGCCTAGGGACATAGTCACCCAAGAAATACACGAAGTGATGGCACATACTGAATCAAGCCATGTATACCTTGATGCGACTCATTTGAATAAGGACTATTTTACCCGTCGATTTCCGACGATAATGGACTATTGTAGAAATATCGGCTTAGACCCAACAAAAGAGTATATTCCTGTCGTTCCTTGTGCCCACTATTTGATGGGGGGCATTCCGGTCGACTTAAATGGAGAGACAAAATTTCCACGGTTATATGCTTGTGGGGAAGTTGCTTATACAATGGTTCATGGAAAAAATCGATTGGCGAGCAATTCGCTATTAGAATGTCTGGTATATGCAAGCAGTGTCGCTGATGCCATCAACGGAAAGGAAATTAGAAATGAGAATAGATCATGCAGTAGATAGAATCATAAAAAACGCCTTGCTAGAAGACAGTTATAATGGGGATGTAACTAGTGAACGTATATTTGAGATGTCTGATTGTTGTACTGGGCAGTTAATTGCAAAGGAAGCTGGAATTATTGCAGGTACGGAAGTGTTCAAAAGAGTGTTTGATATGTTGGATTCATCTATAAGAGTTGAATTTCATGTTTTGGAAGGTCAGCGGTTAACTAACAAAACACTTATTGCAACGGTCTCTGGACCGATAATCCCAATATTGAAGGGTGAGCGTATTGCACTCAACATTCTTCAGAAAATGTCAGGTATTGCTACGCTGACAGATCAATATGTAAAGGCTATAAGTGGCTTGATGTGTCGTGTTGTCGATACTAGAAAAACTTCACCGGGCCTAAGGGTGTTGGAAAAATATGCAGTAACTGTTGGTGGTGGTTACAACCATCGATTCAACCTTTCTGAAGCGATTATGATCAAAGACAATCATATTGCAGGTGCTGGTGGAATTGTGGAAGCGGTGTCCAAGGTAAAACAGACAGTACCCCATACGATGAAAGTTGAAGTTGAAATTGAACGCTTATCGGATCTTGAGATTGCAATCGCTTCTGGTGCGGATATTGTGATGCTGGACAATATGTCGGTTGAGGACATGCAACGAGCGGTTCATATCAATAATAATCGGGTGATTCTTGAAGCATCCGGTAACGTTCGTTTGGAGACTGTGCGCCAAATTGCTGAAACAGGTGTTGATGTCATTTCCAGTGGACAATTAACACATTCAGTTTCAGCGCTGGACATCAGTTTGAAATTCTTATAAATCATTGAACAACTATGCTGCTCTCTTAGGTATATCGATTTGTACCGGTTGAGCAGTATTTTTATTGCCAACAGGTCTTAACGCCGACTTTTGGTCCATGCTTTTTTTAATCAGTCCTGTCGCGTGTCCCATTGGACAGATAACACACCATGTTCTTGGCTTGTAAACAACGCCTAAAATAATACCCAATATCAGTGACATCGTCATGAAACGAAACATTGAAAAGGCAATTTTATTGTAATCGCCACCAGTGTGAATCATTGATACTGTAAAAACTGCAAGCATAAAAAATAGCATGAAATTTTTAAACTGTTTGGTTGTCATAAACTTTGGATGATTGTTTTTCATGCTAATCTTATTTAAGAACTTTCCTAATAGAGAACCTCTTGGACAATATTTTTGACAGTGTATTTTACCGTCACCTTTAAGCGCATGTGCAATGGGTGCCCCCATACAGATAAATCCTAAAATGCCAAATTTGAAGTCGTAAATCGACAGTGTTAAAAACAAGATCATGAAGATCCATGACCAATTCATATGGTTTTTCTTTTTCATATTTTTACCCCTCCTACTAGGGGGTATTGTAGCACAAAAAAATTAACCTCGTCAAGATTTTTTTTCAAACGAACATATTTTCGGTATAATGAGTATGGGTGAAGATATGGAAAAGATTATAGAAATCAGTGTAAGAAAACTAGTAGAGTTTGTTTTAAGAAGCGGGAGCATCGATAATACCTTTAGAGGGAACGATGTCATGCAGGAAGGGATACGTGCCCATCAAACAGTACAAAATGCCAGAGGTGAAGCGTATCAAAAGGAAGTGACCCTAGGGTGTACCATTGATCGTGATGATGTAACGTTTAAAATAAGCGGACGATGTGATGGCCTGGAAATAGAAAACGACCAGGTATTGATAGAAGAAATAAAATCGACAGCGACACCATTGGATGAAATAGAAGAAACCCATAGTATGGTTCACTGGGCCCAGGGTAAGTTTTATGCCTATATGTATGGTCTTGCCAACGCATGTGATATTATTGACGTTAAATTGACTTACTATCATATACACAAGGAAAAAGAAAAAAGTTTTATTGAACAGTGCACTTTTGACGCACTTGAAGCATTTGTAAATGAAATCATAGATCAGTATATTGCCTTCGCTAAATTACAACTTGCGATGAAGGAGAAAATCATAACGACTGCCTATCAATTGCAGTTTCCATTTCCAAGTTATCGTAAAGGCCAGCGTGAGATGGCTATCGGCATGTATAGAGGGTTACAAAAGGGTCAGCGGTTATTTATCAATGCACCTACAGGGATTGGTAAAACCATGTCCACATTGTTCCCTACAATCAAGTCTCTTGGAGAGGAAAGTATTGAACGCTTTTTTTATCTGACGGCTAAAACGATTACGCGATCTGTGGCTGAAGACAGCATGCAACTGTTGATCAATAATGGGCTGGACATACGCTGTGTCACTTTAACAGCTAAAGAGAAAATATGTTTCTTAGATGAAATGAACTGCACAAAAGATCATTGCCCTTATGCCAATGGGTATTATGATCGACTAACTGGCTGTATTATAGAACTATTGGAAAATGAAAAACTTATAACACGTGGCGTAATCGAGGCTTATGCTGAAAAGCATCAACTGTGTCCATTTGAGTTGTCCCTAGATATATCGTTTTATACGGAAGGGATTATCTGTGATTATAATTATGTTTTTGATCCCCGAGTTTCGTTAAAACGCATGGGAGCCATCGTCGAAAAAAGAGCCTTGTTAATTGACGAGGCACATAATCTGGTGGATCGGTCGAGAGAAATGTTTTCGGCGGTGTTGGCGAAGCAAAAGACCCTTGAAGTGAGACGGTCATTTCCAAAGTCCAGTGCACTTTATAAAAAGCTATCGAAAATTAATACCGTTTTTCTTGATCTCAAGAAAGACGATGAGGGATTTTCAGAAAAGGGAGAAAGTGAGTTGGAGACAGCTGACAACCTCTATTATCCAGTGATGAACTTTATGGAGGCAGCGGAAAAATGGCTCAAGAAAGAACATGCATCCCCTAATCATAAAATGGTGTTGGATTACTATTTTGAATGTTCCAGCTTTGTACGTATATTTAGAATTTATGATGAACATTTTACAACACTTTTACTGAAGGATGGTAAAAGCATTGCAGTCAAATTGTACTGCATGGACCCATCAGAGTTGATTAAGGAAATAACGAAGAGCAACCATTTTACGGTGTTTTTCTCTGCGACATTATTACCACACGATTATTTTAGACAACTGTTCGGTCGAATGGACAGCGATCGTTCAATGATATTGGAGTCGCCCTTTGATCATGATCAGCAGAAGGTCCATGTATCCTCGTTGTCGACCCGTTTTAAGGATAGACAGCGAACATTACCATTAGTCAAAGACTCTATTGAAACCTTTGTAAGAGACAATCCAGGAAATTACTTGGTGTTTTTTCCATCCTATAGGTATATGAATCAGGTGTATGAACTATTTGAGGAGCCAATTAAGAACACGTCACTTGATTGTCAGTGGATTGGCATGACAGAATCAGAAAGAGAGGATTTCTTGCATGCATTTGAGGATTCCTGTGAGCATAACCGAGTTGCATTTGCCACCCTTGGGGGGATATTCTCAGAAGGAATTGACTTGAGGGGTGAGCGTTTAACAGGGGTTATCGTCGTCAGTGTGGGATTGCCACAATTGTGTTTTGAACGTCAACTGATCTCAGATTACTTCAGTCAACAAGGATTAGCAGGCTATGATTATGCATATGTCTTTCCAGGAATGAATAAAGTGCTTCAGGCAGGGGGGCGTCTAATCCGCACGGAGACTGATTATGGAAACATATTGTTGATTGATGACAGGTACTTGACGAACAAGTACTTAAGGATGTTTCCAAAAAGTTGGCAAAATTTTAATAGATTTCCCCCTGTGTAGGGGGTATAATAGAATATAAGAAAGGAAGGTGAGACGATGAAAGTTATTATCGAAGAACCTGTTCTGAATTACTTGGAGAAAAAGCAAAGAAAAGTTCTTACCTTAGGTATTCAAACTGTCGGAGGCGGCTGATGCGGGAGTACTAAAGTCCAAGGTATTGGATATAAGAAGCCAGAAACTCTAGAGCATTACACTCATCATAATGTGTCAGGTATAGATGTGTATGTTTTGAGTAATGTAAAAGGTGAGACAATAACATTCCAAATTCAGCGTGCACTTTTTCTGAAGTCTATTTATGCTACTGGCATTGATCCGGAATGTATGCGTGTATAACAGCAATTGAATAAAGAAATCGATAAAAGGAGTAAATGATTGTTTACTTCTTTTTCTATGAAAAATTACTGGACATCGACTCTTTTAAGAAGTATAATGTCACTTATGGTCGTAGGAATTCAACAAAAAATCACTAACCATAATAAGTTTTTTATATAGAAAAATAGTGTCGTTTAATGAAATAGGGGATGGTCACATCCCCTATATTCTTGTAAAATGTATATGTGCGAAAAATTTTATAGGGGGTCTTATGTACAAGCAAGGGTTTGATAATGAAAAGTATTTAAATCAACAATTTGAGAGCATTTTGGAAAGAGTAAAAGATTATGACGGTAAATTATATCTGGAGTTTGGTGGGAAATTGATGTACGATTTCCATGCTGCAAGAGTTTTACCGGGATACGATCCAAATGTTAAGGTGAAATTATTAAGTCGATTAAAAGATGAAGCAGACATTATTTTAGCGATTTATGCTGGGGATATTGAGCGTAAAAAAATGCGTGCAGACTTTGGTATCACATATGATATGGAATGCTTAAAGTTAATTGACGATTTTAAGAGATGGGAACTTAATGTAGCAGGTGTTGTTATCACAAGATATGAGGGACAACCTGCAGCGACGCAATTTAAAAATAAATTAGAGCGTCGTGGTATTAAGACATATACGCATGGTTATACACAAGGTTATCCAACAGACATCAATAAAGTAGTTAGTGAAGAAGGGTATGGAGCAAATCCATATATTGAAACATCAAACAAGCTTGTAATTGTAACGGCACCAGGTCCAGGAAGTGGAAAACTTGCAACTTGCTTAAACCAGTTATATCATGATTCAGTTCGTGGTGAGAAGTCTGGATATGCGAAGTTTGAAACATTCCCAATATGGAATGTTCCGTTAAATCATCCTGTAAATATCGCTTATGAGTCAGCAACAGCTGATTTAAGAGATTTTAATGTTATTGATCCATTCCACATGGAGGCCTATAACAAGACGACGGTTAACTACAACAGAGATGTAGATAGTTTCCCGTTATTAAAGAGAATTTTAGAAAAAATCACTGGTGAAGAATCAGTTTATAAATCACCTACAGATATGGGTGTAAATATGGTTGGGTATGGTATTATTGATGATGATGCTGTGCGTTATGCGTCTAACCAAGAAATTATCAGAAGATGTTTTGTGTATGAATGTGAGTACATGAAAGGTCTTGTAGATAAGGAAACAGTTGAACGAGCTGAACTAATTATGGAGAATCTTGGCCTTAAGAAGGAAGATAGACCTGTAGTAACACCAGCAAGAGAAGCTGCAAAAGAATGTGATCACAAGAATGATGAAATCGTTGCTTGTGGTGCTGCTATTATGTTAAAAGATGGTACAATGATTACTGGTAAAAATTCAGACATCATGAATGCTACTTCAAGTGTTGTATTGAATGCAATCAAGCATATGGCAAATATTCCTGATAACATTCATTTATTGACGCCAAGTGTTATCGAGTCAATCATCAGTTTAAAGACACGTTTGAAGGAGAATTTCGTAAGATTAAGCCTTCAAGAAACGTTAATTGCTTTAAGCATTAGTGCGACAACAAATCATACTGCAAAAGTTGCATTGGAAACAATGGAACAATTGGCTGGCTGTGAGTTACACTGTACACACATGTTGATTCCAGGTGATGAATCGGAAGCTAGAAAGATTGGTATCTCATTGACGAGTGATCCAGTGTTCCCAAGTAATGATTTATTCATGAAATAGAATTAAAACAGAAAAGATAAGGACAGCAATTTCAAATTGCTGTCCTTTTTATTAGGCCGAGTTTCCGAAGGGAATGAGTAAAGTGCAGGTCGCTCGATGCGACCTGCTTTTATTTTCCGGCGCGCCCTACTGGACGTGCTTAAGAGGCTGACCATCCTCGATGGTGGTCAGCGCTTATTATTCGTTCCTATCTAGTTTTAAGGACCTACCATTTGACAGAACAAGGATCACCCAGCTCGATACCGGTTTCTGTTATGACTGCATCAAAGGCCATAACCTTGACACCTTTGTCATCGGCTTCCTTAAGTGCCGCTGAAAAGTTGGGGTCCATAATGGTATTTGGGGTGAAGTAGGCAATTGGCTTTAGTTGTATTAGAAACATGACATAACTTTCGTAGCCTTCCTTTATTGCTTCTGTAAGTTCTCTTACATGCTTGGCGCCACGTTCTGTTGGCGCATCCGGAAAAGTGGCGTATCCGTCTCTTTCCAAAGTGACGCCCTTTATTTCGATAAATCCCTCTTGGCCATTATCCCTTTTAAAGTATATGTCAAACCTC
>Ga0070724_10001773_pt1 | contig 12495 bp, 8 predicted proteins | sample tdDd001_FD_67278 | JGI IMG/M metagenome (GOLD analysis project Ga0070724, IMG submission 67278) | Marine sediment microbial communities from the Atlantic coast under amendment with organic carbon and nitrate - tdDd00.1 | ecosystem: Environmental > Aquatic > Marine > Coastal > Sediment | place...
GAACCATAAAGCTCCCGAAAGGCCACTTTGGATGAAGCCATTGATCAATGAGGTAAAACCAATAGAAGGTCAAATGCAATACAGATATTCTGGGCATGGTATGTAAGTTCATAAAAGCCGATTATATGTATTCATAGTCGATTATCATAGCAAATAGAATAAAGTCAGAGTCGTAAAGCTCTGGCTTTTTTTATTCGTATCTCTTAAGCTAACGGACACTGAGTGGAGTTGAAGCATTATAATTATGTAGACCTGTTCTATTTTATATTTGCAGTATATTTTACCCTAATATAATTTATTGTTTGCTACTTGTTTTCATAAATTTGGCTGGCGCGATTATGATACGTTCATTTTAATAATGATTTTATAATAAACTCAGCATAATAGCTGTGCTTTACCACCTAATATGGGGGGAGTAAATACACTTTTGCCAAAAATAGAAGCGAAATAAACGCCATTACGTTTATTTATAAGTTGTGGCACATTAAAATAGAGAAAGATGAAACACATTATTAGATTTTGTTTTATCGGGATAACCTTAATTATGATATCATGTGGGCAAAGGGATCCTAATAAACAAATTGATGAAGGAAATATTGAAGGCGAAACATATACAAGCCAGGAGATTGGATGGACAATTCAGATTCCAAAAGGTTGGACCGTAATTTCTAAAGATAAAATTGAAGTAGTCACAGAAAAAGGATTAGAAGCAATTGAAGAAGTCGCTGGAAGGATTGATTACAGTGGCTTAAAACATTTAATAAGTTTTCAAAAGAATCAATTTAATATTTTCCAATCAACATCTGAACCAGCCAAATTGGAATATGAAGGTGAATGGCAAGAGAATAATAAAAAATTAAATAAAGTTATCCATGCAGCGTATGTAAATCAAGGAATAAAGATTGATACTTCGTCTACTAAAGCAACAATAAGTGGGCTTGATTTTGAGGTTTTTAAGTGTACTATATATGGCCCTGATGGGAAGGTGATTCTATTTCAGGAGTTGTATAGTAGATATATTAACGGTTATGATTTTGGTGTGAATATTAATTACAATAATAACAATGACAAAGAAAAGATGATGGAGGTTTGGATAAAATCAAAATTCAAAAAGTAATAGAAATTACGTGCCACAACAAAAGCTAAATTTCATGGGCGGTGATGAGCAGTTTGATCCCGATAGTTATCGGGATAGTTCGATTAATCCCGACAAATCGGAATCAGCAAGTCAACTAAGTTGGTTTGCCTAAAAATATAAACAAATTCATTACTCACGAATAATGATTTTAAGTGTTCGTGATTTAAAAATGCGGCTTGCTTGGCGGCTTACTCACTTCGTTCGTGAGCTCCCCTTGGTCGGTGGCTAAGACAACAGTTTAATCCCGATAGCTATCGGGTGCCTACGCAACTTAGCAAGACCGTTAACACTATCAATTTATGAAAAGAATCACACTTTTACTATTACTAACACTACTACTGCAAACACATGCGGATTCACAAAATAAATTTATTGACTGGATTACTCCAATAAAAGGAGATATATCTACTAATAAAGGTTTAATAAATGACTTTTGTTACTCTTCTGATTTACTTCTTGTATCTGGAGTTGTTGATAATGGAAAGATTATTCCCACTATTAGAACTATTCTATATAATGAGAGTGAAAAAGAGTTATGGAGGGTTGATTACCAGTTAAAGGAAAAAAAATACAATGATCCTAAGGTGTGTGTAACAGTAATTGATAATCAAAAAAACTGTTACGTTCTAGTGTCTGATAATTATAACTTATTATTATTAAAATATAGTAGTGCTGGTGATTTACTTTTTGAGAAAAATTTAAATAATGTTTCTAATGAATCACATATGATAGTTGATAAAAACCAAAATGTATACTTATCTACACAAGCATCAGACTATAACCTATTAAAAATTGATAAAAGTGGAGAATTTGTATGGAAAAAGAAGATAAATGGTGTTTTTATCAATAAAATTAAGTTGAATAGCAATAATCAACTTTTAATATACGATAACAGTTCTCTATTTGCTTTGTACAATACAGATGGTGAGAAGCTATCTATTTTTTATGGTCATGTAAGAGATGATTATTATAGTTATACTATTATGGACGATGGTAGTGTCGTTAAAATTTCTAATGGACAAGAACAGTACACTATTACAAAATATGGTATTAACGATTCATTAATTTTCACAAAAACTTTTAAAGACACCATAAAAAATAGCTCAGATTCTAAAAAATATAATTTCTCTCACACAAGGATATTTAATAGTAATAATAATATAAGAGTGTTTGTAACTCATTACATTATTGAGAATAATCAACGTATTGGCTATAGAACAAAGCTATTTACATTAAATGTAAGTGGAGAGCTAATAAATGAGCAAATGTTTGAATCTCCTGAGATTGGAAACGGAGAAAATAATTTTTTAGAACATACATCTATAGATAAGAGTAACTATGTTGTTTTCGCTAAATCTGAATATGTAGATAACAGATATACCAACACGAGTACATGCATTATTAAGTATAATGAAAAAGGAGATTTAATCTATAAAAAAGCCCTTGTTCCAAATACCGATTATGAGAATATTACGCCTAGAAAAATCATTATTAACTCTAACAATGAACTACTTATTCTATGCAATGAATATTTTGGATTTGATTATTCTTCAAAAAAATATAAGTTTTCGAGAGGTGTTATAATGAGGTTTTCTCCTTCAGGAGAGTTTATTTCTAAAATTTTGTACGATGGAGAAGGAAAAGGGGAGAATCGTATTGAATTTTTAGGAACAGATTCTAATAATAATACGATAGCTGTTGGTAAGGACGAAAATTCAAACCTTTTAATAACAAAAATTGATACTAAAGGGGAGTTAGTATATACAAAGAAGATTGAATTTGAAACCAGGAGATATCAAGATTTTGATTGTACCATAGGAAAGAATGATAATATTCTTATTGTGTATAAGCCAGATAGAGATGATTTTTTCTTTTTTACAAAAGTAGATAGTGATGCAAATATATTAAAGAGTAAAAGAATAAGCTCTAAGTCCAACTTGTTTAATATGCACATTGATAATGAACTAAATTCATATTTTTGGTATTACAATAATGATGAACAGAAATTTAAATCATTCAAGTTAGATAATGAGTTTAATACTGTATACGATATAGTTTGTAGTGATAATAATTTTAGTAGCATGCAAAAAGTATCAGCTGTTGCAGATAGTTGTATGTTCAGGTATGTGACAGAAACAAATTCTGTTGAAAAAATATCTTTTGAAACAGGAGCTGTTGAGTGGAGTGTAAAAAATAACAGTATTACTAATGTTGAAAAGATAGAACTTAATTTAAAAAACAAGTGTTTTTATCTTATAGGTAAGAATAGGATACCCGATACTTACAATTGGTATCTTAGTATCACAAAAATTGACTTACAGGGTAATATATTATGGAATAAAAAATTTGAAGATATTAAAGATCTAAATTATTTTATTGCCAAACCCGATAAAACAGCAATTGTGTTTTATAAAGATGGGTCTATTAAAAGCATGAAAATAGATAGTGATGGGAATAGTACACCTATCAATTCTCCTATAAAGAACCTTTATATATCTGGTCACTACTCAAATAACACACATACTTATCTGTTTTGTAATGAAAGAACTGTTGTGTTTGATTCTAATGAAAACTACCTATACTGTAACTTAATAGAAAATGATTCTACAATAGATTATTGTACCAAATATTTTAATATAGTTGATAAGAAGCATAATATTATAGGAGCTGCAAATACTTATGATATTGGTGTAGTATACAAATATAAGATGGATATGGAGAGAGTTAATCTTCCTCCTGTTGCAGAAGTTATTAACGATACCATATATAAGGATGACGTATATCAATATTTTAGCGAGAATCTTAAAATTTCAGATCCCAATAACGATCTATTAAGCTACGAGATAGTGTCATCTTCAATGGAAAATCCGTATTTGAATAATTATGCCTCTTATACTTCTCTTTCGGGAAAAATGATTAGAGGTAAATATACGACTTCAGTAAAAGCAACCGATCCATTTGGTGAATCTATTACGGTTAATTATATCGCGTATTGTGGAAAAAATTTAAACCATACTATTAAACCAATAGCAAATCAAATAGCTCATGCAAATAATAGATTTTCATATAGATTACAGGTGATAAATCCAGATAATAATAGCTTAGAATATCGCCTTGTAGATGCTCCAGGTTGGATGCATATGTCTGGTTCGAGTTGCGAAGGATACCCTTCGCAAGAAGATGTTGGAAAAACATTTAAAGTAAAAGTAGAGGTTAAAGACATTGTTTTTGAGGATGAAATAACAGCAGAATTTAATGTTGAGGTAAAAGAACAGAATAATTTACCTGAAATAACGTCTGTATGTTCTACAAAAAGTATAGAAGTAGGAGAGGAATTCAACTACACGATATCTGTACAAGATATAGATAATGATGCGTTAACATATAAAATAGAAAATTGCCCTAGTTGGTTAAACTGGAGCAGTGAAACAAATACGATATCAGGTGAATCGTCATTAAAAACTATTGGAACATACAGTTTTAGTATTACTGTTTCTGATGCTTATGGTGGAACCGACATAGAGTATATAGACGTATCTGTTATAAATTCTAATAATAGTGAACCAGAAACGTCTTCTCCTATAAAACAAGCTCATGTATTTAACGATTATACATACCTTTTAAATATTAATGATAAAGATGGCGATGCTGTAGATGTTAATATAATTGAAAAACCAAGCTGGATAAATTATTCTGACGAAGGAAAAGTTTTCTATGGTTTTCCAAACAAAAAAGATTATGGCGTTCATGCATTAAAATTTAAAATATCTGATAAGTTAATCAGTTCAGAAAAGTACATGTTAGTTAATGTATCACACCCAACTAATAAAAAGCCTATAATTATTTCGTCGCCTATTTTAGAATTTACATCAGGAGAAGAGTATGTGTATAATATTGATTTTTATGATCCTGATTATGATAGGGTAAGTGTTAGAATTTTAGAAAAACCAGATTGGTTAACATTCGATGCCACTTACAATACTTTATCTGGTAAAATAGATAATTATGTAGGTAGTTTTAAGATAAAAATTATGGTTGTAGATGAGTTTGATTCATCCTCTGTACAGGAGTTTGAGGTGTTGAATTCAACAATTACATCCATAGAGGATGTTCGTGATTCTCAAATAAAAATTTATCCTAACCCCGTTAATGATTATTTAAATATTGCGTATTTGCCCCAAACTAATGAAGCATTATCAATATATCTGCTAGATATTAATGGCAGAAAGATAAAAACTTTTATTCACAACAATAGAAGAGATCTGTTGGCTATTGAAAAATCGTATAATGTTAGTTATTTAAAGTCCGGATTATATATTATTAGTATTGTAGATGGAGATAAAACGGCTAACTATAAGATAGTAAAACAATAGCTAACAGTGTTACAATAACCATACTTTAGGAAAAATAAACATTATGAATAAATATTATTATATATCACTCATTATATGCTTTTACTTAGTGCCTTACTCTGTAAAGTCTCAAAAGATTAATTGGTTATATCATGGCATAAGTACAAGTAGTGATGCTGATAATGTTAGCAGCTCTTCAATGGATAACAGTGGAAATGTATACTATCTGTTTAACGGTGGTAATGTTAAAATAAATAATAGAAATACGGGGTACGGAAAAAGAGTAGTAAAAATTGATAAAAATGGCAATGTAAATAAGATCCAACCAATAATAGCTGATAAAAATCACCAGAAAATCAATGATTTTACTGTAGATAGTGATGCTAATATATATATGTGGGGGAGTTTCTATGAACAGTATCACACAAGTTATCATCGAATTGGAGTCAATTTTAAAAGCTTGTTTATAAAATATAAGGACATTAATGAAATTGATTGGATTAAATCATCTAGTTTAGAAATATTGGAGTTAAAGTTTGTAAATAATAAGATATTCTCTTTATGCTGTACTAGTACAGATATTGTTGTTCAAGGAAAAAAAATTAAGTCTGGTACCTCAATAGTTGAGTTTTCTATATTAGGTGATATAATTAGAGTCGCTCATGTTAGTACGCCTGACAGAGAGAAGTTTATATCTGTTAAAATTGATGAAAATGGGAATATATATTTAATAGGAAAGTTTACTGATTCACAATTAGAATTTAATGGTTATACTATAGATAATAGCACAAAAGAAAATTTCACAGTTGTAAAGTTTGACAAAAATTATAATGTTTTATGGCAAAAGCCCATAAATGTCAGTAATAGAAAATTTATTTACGATAATATTACAGTTTCTCCAAGTGGAGTGGTTTATGTTTGTGGTAAATTTAAAGGCAACATAAATGTAAACAGTAAAGTATATTATTCTAAATTATACTCTAATGTTTTAATTCAGCTTAACTCTAGTGGTGAAATAGAGAATAGTACTGTGTTTAAAATTGATGATAATAATAATTACAAATCAATTTTAAAGTGTGACAATTATGGTAATCTATATTTTTCGAATGGTTCTGTTATTGCATGTGTTAATTCAAAACTCAGTAGTTTGTTTAAATATGACAATATTAAAAATGTAACGACCCTTGAAGTTGTTGATACAAAACTCTATTTCACAATTTCTTTTAGAGATTCTATAAAAATAGGTGATTACGAGTTTAGTACTTCTAATTATGATTATAGCGATATTGCTGTAGGACAAATAGAATTATCCTATGACGATTCTAAACCAGAGATCGTTGCCACTAGTAAAGCAATATGTGGAACTAAGGAAGTAACACTATCAATACAAAATAATAATGTGCAAAACTGCAATTGGTATTACAATAACGATATTGTTGGTTCAGAAAGTGAGTTTCTTGCCTCTAAAGAGGGAGAATATATCGTTTTTGTTAATACAGACAGCTCCAATTTGTCTGATACTATAAACCTAAGCAAGCATGATGGTATTCCTGTAAGTATTATAAACGAAGAAGACAACATTTTATGTGAAAATGAGACTCTGATGTTAAATACTAATATGGATAATAAGTATAGCTATAAATGGTATAGAGGAAGCGATGCTCTAAAAGAGAATGTTGGTTCAATTGAGATTAGTGATCAAGGTATCTATTATCTAGAGGTTAGTTCCGATAACTGTGTAAGTGTAGATTCTATCAATATTTCAAAAATTAATAAGCCAGCTGAGATTATTTATAAAAACGAAATGATAGAAGCTAATTTTAATGTTTCTTACTTTAATCAAATTGATACAATAAGTAATATCAAATGGTTTTACGAGAACGATACCATACCTTTTTCAAACGGTTACAATAACTATTTACGTCTTGACGGTAAATATCGTATTGTAAAATCAAATATATGCGGAACAACAACCGATTCTCTTAAGTATAAAAGTAATAGTTATTATGGCAATAGAGTTAAGATATTTCCAACTATTTGTAAGCAGAATGTTTGTATTTATAATAATGAAAATGAGCATGTCAAAGTAAAGATCTATGATCTGGATAAAGAATATATATATATGGAGTATGAAGGATATGTTACTTTTAACAACGGTTTATACAAACTGGATATTAATGAACTACAAGAGGGCAAATATATTGTTGAAGTAGAAATAGACAATACAATTCATTCTAAAAAGATAATAAAACAAATTTGATTACTATAAGGTCGAATATTTATGCTTATGCGAAAACCCTTACTGTCGAAAAAAGTTAAGTTTTTTGGCTAATGAATAGGATGAAAAAGGTAGAAGTGAATTAATTATAAGGAGATTAGTGGTTAATTAGATATAAGGCAATTTATAAAATTTGAAACATAAATCAACTAAGGCACCTACGTTAGATAGCGCCATTCGTTAACACAAATTAGAAATTGTGACAAAAAAAAATGTAGTTTTGCCACTCTCTTTCAAACTGGGAGCATCAAGTAGTTTAAAATGGCAATAATGAATATAAAAATAGTTGATTACGGAATTTGTAAGGCGATTGGGGAAACAAAGAAAGATATTGAACCGGGTACTGCTACAGGATACTTTTTGCATTCCGACGATATGGAATTTTTGGAAAGAACCGATGTCATTAATCCTAAGATAGGTTTGAGCTTTGGGATAAGTTATCAGTTCGAAAATGATTTAGAAGAAGCGGAATGGGTCGATTTTGTGTGCAGAATTAGACATCCTAAGTTGGTGAATCCAATTAGCAAGGAGCAATTTATGGTCTGTACAGAAGAAAAAGAGGGCTATAACGATGAGTTAGGATATGACTTCTATACATTTGAATTTGATTGGGAAATGCAGTTTGGGGAGTGGATTTTTGAGATTATCTATAAGGACAAGGTCATGTGCCAACAAACATTTATTTTGAGAGAATAAAGCAAAATTCAATAAAAATAAAGAATGGTCTTCTGATTATATATCAGAAGACCATTTTGCGTTTGTAGGCTAACTAAGGCTACTGCGTTGCAGCTATATACGAGTAGTCAATGAATGCCATATGAAAACTATTCCTCGTGGAGGATACACGATCATGCTAATCTTTTTTATAGTATCTTGTATAATACGAAGAGCACAAGTCTGCTACGCGTACTATTAGCCCTTGTGTTTAATGACTTATACCAACCAAATAAATTAGAATCATGACTTTAATAGAATTACTTGACATTGCAAAGATTCAACTAAATGGTTTATCGGCTTTAGAAACTCCGGATTTTCGTCTTGAACAGGCGGAGTATAAGGCAAAGGAGGAAATTTGGGAGATAGTGGTATCCTATTTAATTGAGAATACAAATAAATCGGCTCTTCCATCAGCTGCTCTTACGTCTGAACATCAACTTTATAGAGTCTATAAAAGGATTAAAATAGATAAAGACAAAAATATAGTTGGCTTCTATATCTATGATAGCAAAAAATGATTTTACAAAGGAATGAACTTATGTGCTGCAACAGCATTTATGAGGAGAAAAAACTTATTAAGATCGTTGGATTGCAAAATTAAGAATTAAATAGAAATCATATGTTCAAGAAAGCAATTGTTAGAAAGCCAGGGAAAAGCATGTTAAAAGGATTGACCACAGCCGAATTAGGACGACCTGATTATGAAAAAGCACTCGTCCAACATGCAGCATATATAAAAGTGCTGAAAGAATGCGGGTTAGAAGTCAAAGTTTTAGAAGAAGATGAAAAATATCCCGATTCCACCTTTGTAGAAGATACAGCATTATTAACGCGAAAATGTGCCATCATAACAAATCCTGGAGCTCAGTCACGACGAGGAGAGACCATAGACATCAAAAAGGTACTGAAAGCGTATTATAGCCATATTGAAGAAGTCCAGGAACCGGGAAGGGTAGATGCAGGCGATATCATGATGGTAGGATCGCATTTTTACATCGGATTATCAGAGAGAACAAATGAAAAGGGTGCTGAGCAAGTTATTGCGTATCTGCAGAAATATGGCCTGAGAGGCTCGACAGTGAATCTGGAAGACGTATTGCATTTGAAGACAGGATTATCATATTTAGAGCGAAATAACTTAGTAGCCTGTGGTGAATTTATGTCCAAGGAAGAATTTCAAGGATTCAATATTCTGGAGATCGACAAAGATGAAAGTTACGCGGCCAATTGCATATGGGTGAACGAAACGGTGATAATACCCAAAGGATTCCCTAAAGCGAAAGAAATGATTAAGAGTGAAGGCTATGCGATAAAAGAAGTTGATGTTTCTGAATTCAGAAAACTTGATGGTGGTTTGAGTTGTCTTTCATTGAGATTTTAGGAGATTCGTTCACAATGTAGGAATCGCTAAATAAACGAAAACCCAATGCGATTAGAAAGTATTAGGCTTATTACATCTATTGTTTTACTTGCAAATAAGCCCACAAGCATAAGTCGCTGGCTTGTGGTAGGTGATGCAAGCTTGCCTTAGCTGGCGTTTAAATGAAAATTAGAAAGAACAGGATAAAGCTGTGGTGTGAAAGCCACAGCTTTTTTTATGTCTTGATTTCGGGCATTGAGCCGCTGTACTGAGCCTTCATATCGAGCGTTGTCGAGATATAGTCGAAGTGGTCTCGAGAATAACTTATAGAGCCTGCCGAAGTGCGCTTGTTGAGCGAAATTGAAGTATGGTTGCTGAGCGGAGTCGAAGCATCATAATTATGTAGACCTGTTCTATTTTACATCTGTTATGTATTTTACCCTAATATAACTTATTGTTTGCTACATGTTTTTCATAAATTTGGTTGGCTCGAGCGTGATGCGTTCATCTTAACAACTGATTTTATAATAAATGCATCATAATAGCTGTACTTTACCACCCAGTATAGGGGAATAAAAACACCTTTTTAATAAAACATAAGCGAAATGAATGCCATTGCGTTTATCGATACGTTGTGCGTAATGGCAAGAACACATTTCAAACATTAAATAAAATAAACATGAAAAAAATATTACTTCTAATTAGTTGGTCACTATTATTTATAAGTTGTGAAAAGGAGAAAATTGTTATAGTTGAAAAGGAACATAATTGGAAATCACATAATGGTTTTCAATATGACAAAATTGCTCAGATGAATAGTTATGCTACCGTTGATCACTTATTCTTTCTGGGTTACAATTCTTTTACATCATTAGTGCAAGACTCATTAAATCATCCTGATGCTGTCTTTGGAGGTAATCTTTGTCACTATCAAAATTGGTGCGAACAACCAAGCGAAAAAAAAATGCCAATTTGTGCAGATTATTTCATCGCATATAACCAGTTAGGTAACCTTAAATTTATTCCGACAATGAATCCTTTATTAACAGAGTGTTCGGTGTCATTGAATATTAAGATTATTGATAGTACGTTTATGCATTTTGACTTCCTTCCTTTTAGCTTAGGAGAATGTATTGCGATAAATGATCAAAATCAAGCATTGATACCTTATCTCTCATCTGTGGATTCAAGGGCTGATCTAAAATTGGCTTTGGTTGACATTAAAACGGAATTAACTTCAGAAGTATGTCTTGATACGATAAAAACTAAGATATTAAGTATCCCTGATGTTTACCAGTGCAATGTGATTGCTCTTGAAAGTATAGGCGATTATTTTTTCTTAACAACAAATTCAATGGTATATCGAATTGATAATTATGGAAATATTGATAATGTTTTGAAAACAAGATTAAATAAAATTATAGAATCATCTGGAACGCTATATGGCTTTGGAAGAAATAATATTTTTATATCATCAAATAGTGGACTTACATGGAATAAAGGATATACAATTCCACAAGAATTTAATTTGCTGAATTACACAAAAATTGATAGCAAAATAATTGGTTATAGAAACGATCAATTATTGGACATTTTAGTGAATGAGAAGGAAATAATTGCAAAGAGATTAGACAATGACGGGTTAGATGGGATAAGCATAATTTCAGTAAGTAAATTCAATGGGAAAGTGTACTTATCCACCTTATCGGGTGTTTATTATAAGTTAACAGATAAGTTCTTTGATTATAAAATTGAGACAGAGTAAAAGCCACATAGCGCCATCCGTAAGAAAAACTGAAAATACGAATATGAGAAAATATAGACTTGTCGTAATAATTTTTGCAATTATCTTAATTGTTATTGGTTTAATTGACTTAGATTATAATGACCTGAGTTGGACAAATTGTAAAGGAACTTATTTTGGAATTATTGCGATGTTATTCACAATTACGGCAATGATTGTGAGTAATTGGGATGACAAACGAAATGCCAACAAAAATTAAACGTGTTTCTAAATAATGATAATAGCACATTTTACAAGTAATTTTTAAAACAGCAATCAAATGAAAAAGGAAATTAAATATTCAATCATTTTTATCGTGCTTGTACTCACTATTAGTTGGGCTCTAGCATTTATATTATTTTCAAAACCGGAAACCGTACAATTATTTCCTTTAATGATGTTTATTCCTGCTCTAGTAGGTATTACACTAAACGCCATCCGTTATAAGTCGTTTAAATTAGTTTTTAGACCTATAACGACTCGGTTAAATCTTAAATCAATTCTATTTTCACTCATTTACCCATTATTATTTATTGGACTTGTGGCTATCGTCGTTGCTTTAACAGGTATCGGTAAATTTAATTCAAACAAATTATCGGAATTAAGTAATTTCCCTTCAATTGAGATGATAATAATTGGATTTCTCTTAATGTTTGGTGAAGAATATGGCTGGAGAGGTTTTTTATTGAAAGAATTAGCTACAGCTAAAGGGAAAATATATAGTGCAGTAGTTGTAGGTATAGTTTGGGCGTTATGGCATGGACCAATTCTATTTGGATTAGCTAATCATACAAATATGGAAAACCCACTTTTGTTTTCAGCTATACAGATGGGTGCAGTCTTTGTTTTTTCACTACCATTTGCATA
>Ga0070724_10001775_pt1 | contig 12483 bp, 8 predicted proteins | sample tdDd001_FD_67278 | JGI IMG/M metagenome (GOLD analysis project Ga0070724, IMG submission 67278) | Marine sediment microbial communities from the Atlantic coast under amendment with organic carbon and nitrate - tdDd00.1 | ecosystem: Environmental > Aquatic > Marine > Coastal > Sediment | place...
ATAACTCCACCCATCATCATAACTAACTTTTTGGTTATGGCAAGTCCTAAACCTGTGCCACCATAAACACTGGCTACCGAAGTATCTGACTGAATGTAAGCATCAAAGATGTCATCCTGTTTATCTTCTGGAATTCCTATTCCCGTATCATTTATAATAATATTAAGTTCAGGACCATGCATACTAGCTAGTATTTCAATATATCCACTCTCTGTGAACTTTACAGCATTACTTACCAAGTTTATAAGAACTTGCCTGATTCTATACGCATCTCCAACAAGCATTAGAGGGACATCCACATCAATTTCATAACTTAACTCAATGCCCTTATCTTCAGTGACCAAATGGAACATCTTTCGTAAATCTCCTATGACTTCTCTAATCGAAAAAGGCTGAGACTCTATTTCCATTTGTTCATTCTCAAGTTTTGCTATATCTAATACTTCATTTACTAATCCAAGCAAATGTTTACCTGAACTAACCACAATATCTATGGATTCTTTTTGCTCAGGATGTTCAATTTCTTCTGCAAGAATATCTGAAAACCCTATGATTGCATTTAATGGTGTACGAATTTCATGACTCATTTTAGCCAAAAATTCCAATCTAACTTCTGATGCTTTTTCAGCTGCTTTTTTTGCTGAATCAAGGTTCACAGCATAATTCTCTATGTTTTCAGCCATGGCGTTAAATGAGTGTGACAAATCCATTAGCTCCCCAGTAGATTTTATTTCAATACGGTGGGAATAATTATTTTTGGATATTTCATCAGCAGCTTTTACAAGCTCATTCAATGGCATACCAATAAATCTTTTCATGCCAATATAAAGCGAAAGTAAAAATAAGACCGTTATTACCACAAAGGCTAATCTTAAGTCACTTGCTATTGTGTTTGCAATAGATGTTGTGTAACGAAAATTCATTGCGATGCAAAGAATCGCATCTGCTCGCCCTTGGGGATTATCATTATGCGTATCATGACCTTCATGGCCACAAATCAAAGGGACGGCGGTCATTAATATGTCTTCATTCAGTTGTAGTGTCTGTCGCCCACCTTTGGGATTTTCAACAGCTTGACTGATAAGTGAGGACGGCTTCAATGTACCAATTTCACTTGGATCATTAGAGAACAATACCAAACCAGATGGATCATGAATCCTTATGCCCTTCACAATGTCATACTTTGAAAAGGTATCCACTAAGTTTTGAATTGCCTCACCATCATCTGATTCTAATAATGGAGTAACCGCAAAGTTTAAGGCTTCAGTGACAATATCTACTTCATCTTTCAAATGTATTGAAATATCGTCTTCAATACGAAAATTAATTAGTGTACTAGCACCAATAGACAGTATAATCACAAATGCAGATAACACGACAAATAGTCTCATAATAATGGAATTTCTTCTCATAAGATCACCTTTTCCATACCTTTATAATGAAAATCTATACCCATACCCACGTATGGTTTCAATCCAGACCGGATTTTGCGGGTCCGTTTCGATTTTTGACCTAAGTCGCCTTATATGAACGTCAACGGTTCTTGTTTCAAAAGCAACTTCGTCGTCCCAGACTTTGTCTAACAAGTCATCTCTTGTAAAAACAATGTTGGGATTATTCACAAGAAGTAGAAGGAGTTTAAACTCCTTAGGACTTAAAGAAACGTCCTCTCCCTCTACCAATAATTGATGTGTAAGTGGATTGAGTTCTACATTCCCAAAGTGGATTGGATGACCTACCGATGATTTATCTTGTTCTATTCGTCTAAAAATCACGTTTAAACGAGCAACAAGCTCTCGCTTTTTAAAGGGTTTATGAATATAATCATCGGCCCCCATTTCAAGACCCAACACTGTATCTATTTCATCATCTCTACCTGTAACCATCATGACAGGAATATGTTTATACAAGGTATGGCTGCGGATTTCCTTTAACAAAGATAATCCATTAATATCAGGAAGCATCATGTCTAAAATAGCAGCATCAATTTCATTTTCCTCTAAGGCTTTAAGTGCTTGTTCACCACTATAGGCCGCAACAATAATGTAGCTGTTCTTTTTTAGAATAACTTCTATTAAACTAACAATCGCTGGATCATCATCCACAACGAGTACTTTCCTAGTCATCTTTGCCCTCTCCTTTTCATGTAGACATATCCACTCACCCCTAAAATAAGGGTTATAAAATGAAGGACTATGCCACTAAGGTAAATCTTACCTAACAACATTTCTCCATCTACAGATTTCTTGTGAGCCTCAAAACCCATAGTTACACCATTCAAAGTTAATGGCGACGGTTGACCGTCTACTCGCCAAATCTTGTGGGGTGACATGAAGCTGTTCCAAACGGTTTTCTTGTTTGTTTCCCCTAGCACTTGCACTTTAATTTGCATTTCAGAGGTATCGTGTTTAATAAGTTGTGGATTTAAGTCATCAACGTTAAATGATAAATTTTCAGAATAAATGTGCACTCGATCTGCCAAAATGAGTTCTTTATACTTCTCAAGTTTAAAGTTCTTAATTTCAAGTTGACCCATTCGCGTTTTATGACCTCTTGCCCAGAACTGGTATAATACTTCTTCTGCACCTTCTGGTACCCTTACCAACTGCTCGTATACATTCCAATCTGATTTTTCCTCTTCCTCTACTTCAAAAATGAAAGCTGTATCAATAACTTGTTTATAGGCGTCTAAAAATACAAGTTTGCTGTGTCTCTTCTCAATAGCATCTGATTTTGCTTCAAATGATATGAGGAGTTCTTCCAATGCCTCTACCTGAATAGGGTCACTAGATGAAATATACCAATCACAGGAACAGGTAGGATCAAATTCAATTTTCATTGTATTCTCATCAATATAGGTGTGCCTCATCATATCCGGTGTAATGATCTCACAAGTACTACAATCAAAAATGGCTTTGTCTCTTAACACAGTCTCAGTTACTATTGAGTTTGGGTCAAAAGTATGGAAGGTTTTTAGTCCAGCATAGTTTTTGTTTTCGCTTTCGATATCTATAATTAGCTTATAATTACCCTTTTTTAACAAAACAGTATCATTCAAACTTTGATTCACAAACTTATAGGGTCTATTAATATCTATGGGTCTATATGGATAAATCGTTCCTAAGGGTTCAAAATCAATAGTTAATGTTTCATCTACATCTACGGGTTGTCTGACCTTTAGTGCTTTTTCCATCAGGGGCTCGCCGTCTTCACCAACCAGTTTTATTGTCACTTGACCAGCTTTAAGATCAGGATAATATACCTTGGGTTCGATTTTATATGCTCCTGGCATGACAATCTCAAAATCTGCATCAATATGCCCGCTACTTAAAGCTGTACCTGTCCCATAACTCAGCTCAGGATAGAGTCTTCGACTTTGAATATTTCCAGATTTATTAAAATCCATTTCCGTTTCTAGAAGAAGAATTCGGTCATGTTCTGAAACAATTTGTGTCCATTTTGACTCCAGGTCCTTAAATGCTGATTCTGGAATAATCACCAAATGTTGAACTGCATTAAAACCTGTTAGGTTTTCTAAATGAACTTGAACTTGGTCTTCTAATTTAAAGCGACCTAAATCTATCCATTTAAAGCCACTTAATTGTGTTGTTTGAGTGTTAACATTAACAGTTTCAGAATTAATCTGAATATCTAAATCGCCACCACGTATGGACTCAAAGCTCTTAACAAATATCCTATGCCACCCAGGTGAAACTTTGTGAGTCATATCAACAATGTTTGCGCTTGTATACTCAGGGAACTTCTTTATTTCAACATCATGTATCCACCAAAATACCTTGTTTTCAGGTCGTTGATACGTTAATAAATCTATTCTGAAAAATGCACTATCTTTAGGAGATACAACTTCACCTGTAAACTCTACAGTGTCAAAATCGACAAATTCGTCTGGCCCAACAATGTACTGGATGCCTATTTCATTTTTATTTTTGTCATAAAACCGTGCCTTCATATGCAATTTGTTAGCACCACGGCCTGAAACAAGAATTTTGAACTGATAAGGCATTTTTTCTTCCGCTATTAAAATAGGTGATTTTGCAACCTGCCATATAAAACTTGGCTCTCCTTGCTGGATAACACCTTGTAATACTCCAATGTCTTCTTGAAGATTATAAGGATTACTTATCACTTCAAATAAATCAGGGTTATCTGCTACAAAGAACTGATCTGCTTTTAGTAAACTGTCAAAGTCATACACGATTTCACCTTTTAACAGTTTCTTTTCATGGGGTTGCACATCAAAGGCCTCTGAAGCAAAGGTCATAACCATTCCACTGTCATGATCCCATTCAAACTTTGGATGAATAACACCCAATTTACTTTGAATCCAAGCCCAGTCAAAAAAAGTTGTATAAGTCTTTGACCACTTAATAAAAGGATTCACTTCATGTACATAGTCAAAAGGATACAACCTATATTGTTCTGGTACATTTGACAGGATCAAGTCTTTTAAATATCTCATTTCAATCACGTCATCACTTTGGATTACACCATCGTTAAATATTTTCTCTTTAGCCATATATACGACTGGAAGTTCAAGTGGATTATATTCATTCATACTTGTTAAAGTTATCATTTTTGACATTCCATAAGGTGAAAAAAGCCTTCTATGATTAAAGTGTCTGTCCTCAAATAGTGGAAGATCAAATATAGTGAAAATATCATTAACATAAACTTTTTCTAAATCATCTTGTACAGCAAGGATTTCTTCATTAAAATTTTGTCGAATCTCTTGATCTAGATACTCGTTATGATAGATAAGTTGATTCACGCCAAATACACTAGAGAGTTTAGCCATTTCTGTTGTACGACCTTGATCAAGTAAAAACTGAATAACATCATACATATACTTAATTGACGGGTCGTTTCCTTCATGGTGAAACAAAGTTCGAACAGGTGAGTTGTAAATATGAATGTCTCCAGTTGCTTTAACATTAGATTCGTCTTCTGGAACATTCCATTTTGGTGTAGCTATATGAACTACAGGGCGTAACATTTGCTCTGCAAGAGGAACATATAAAACATAAGGCTCCTCATTCACACCTTCATCTTTGTAGTAATGTCTCAGGTCTTTGTACGCTTGGGGTTCTTCAATTGGTTCATAAAACCTATCAAAATATAATGTTCTTATTGGCATTAAGTAAAAGAAACAAGCTAGTGCAACTGCTGCAAACACCAATGTGTTAATATACTTTTTAGTCTTTAGATTTTCCGTCCAAGAATATATTTTTTCCATACCAAAAACAAACAATACCGAATATGAAATCGCTGTTATACCAATCATTTTATTTGGATCTCTAAATATATTACCAAAAGCAGGTAAACCAGCTAACTTTAAAAACACACTTGAAATAGCAGGGTAATAGACACCAGTTGAGACTAAAATCAGCCCACCAGCAACTATGCTTAAAAATAGGACTATATGGTGTTTATAAGCTGTAAAAATAACCCCTAATCCCATCACACCAAGGATGCAAGCGCCAGATATATAAAAGCTAAGCGGTAGGTCATTCAAATTAATCATTGGCCACCAATAGCCCAACATAAGCAAGACTTGATCAAGCGAAGCATGTCTTGAAAACATGGTATACGTATCGATAACATTAATATTATGTTGGGATGCACCTACATCAAAAATAATGCCTCCAAGGTATATACTTAACCAATAAAAGGACATTCCACCTAACAGAACACCTACTAGTATGGCCTTTTTAGATAGTGCTAGAAATATGTGTGATAATACGATTTTTCCTTTTTTAATGTTTCCCACAAAATATTTAGTACAAATGAGTATAAACAATCCTCCTAAAACAAGAATTGTATAAAAAAAATAGTGGATTGCTGCGGATGCAAGAGTAATTAGATACGCTAAGATTATGGCATCAACAATATTTCGACTGTAAATCTTTTTTGAATATGGATTATAATCATGTATAATTTGTCTTTGAAACTTTTGGTCGAAAACTTTAAAAAAGTAAAGAATTACAAGAGGGAAAATACTGTAACCCGTTAACAAGTAAATATGTTGAATCCTGTATATTACCCAAGGGTTTAAAGCATACAAAACACCACCAAAAACCAATGCCATTATTTTCCACAAATTAAAAGAAGATCCCATATATACACTCACTAGGCGTTTGGTGAATAGATACATAGAAAATGCTGATAAAAATAAAAGTTCAATTATAAATCCTTTTAAAAACAAATGTCCATTCCATCCAAATACACCCGACACTAAATAGAGTGGCAAGATGAAAAATAACCTTGGAATATTAAGCATGGAAACTGTATTCCACCTTGTATTCCATAGGCCGACAACTTCATCCATATAAGTTTCAGAGTTAAATGGAAAAGCAATGTCTGAAAACACAATATGACCAGGTTGGAACAGTACGGACACATAGTATAATATGGCAAGACTCATAAGGGTCATTGCAAACAAGTCGTATCTGTATATATAAAACCAATGATTAAGTTTTTTGATCCCCTTTTTCATCCACGCGCGCATCAGCATCATAATTAACACCTTCTTCTAAGTCAACATAAAGTGTCTCAAGTTCTTCCTTAAGAACGTTAATATCGTCAAAGCTTTTTGCAGCCATCCCCATATGAGTAATTGCTAAACTAATGTTCTTTTGAATCTGACCTAACTCCGTAATCTGACCAAGTTGTTTGTTTAGAACGGCTTGTTGATATACCTTAACGATTCTCCAAGCTACAAGAAATCCAACCGTAATTATAACTAGTGACAAGAGGACGTACCGGACTAAGTATAACCTTACATGTTTACGATATGTTTGGTCTAAATTAGCAATTAAAATGTTCAAAGGCATGTTTTCAAAATTTATCCTCTGAATTGAGTAAAACACTTCTTCCACATAACCACTATTAGATTGTTTTAGTGCTGAATCATCAAAGAAAGTGCGACCATTTAGACGTTCACCAACTGATGTAATGAGGACCGAATGTTGGTCATAAATACCTACCATACCTTTTGATGTTGGTAATGCAGGATTCATAAGTTGGTCTAGATTGATCAGTAGCATAAGATAAGTCGTCTTCCCTTTGTAATAGATAATCACTCTTTGTTTGTCATATGTTTCAACAATCATTGATTGATAGAAGAAAAGTCCCTCTAGAGATTTTTTTTCAAGTTGAACCATGCTCCCCTTCTGAACTTGAGTCCGGTCATGTAACCGGTCCTCATCAAACAGATGGACTTCTTTGATACTTTTGTTTTCATCTAATAATTTCAGGGACTGATCCAGCCAAAGTACATCACCATCTAAATCTTTTGAAAAGCTTTCAATATCTAATTTTAATGATTTAAAGGTATGATCCAGTTGATTGAGGACTGACTGACTCGTTTGGAGGCTTTGGTTAAGTTCTTTTCCATACTCTATTCTGTTAATAATCGGGAAATGGAAAAGACCAATAACAACCAATGTAACTAACATCCACGATATAGTTAACAAAAATACTTTAGCTTTCATTTCATCACTTCCGTCCCATGTCTAAATTGTATAGCCGAAGTACACCATCGCTTCCGTTTATAAGTTCATAAGGTTGGTCCCTCCAGTCCACTGGGAGACCCCCATCAAATGAAGATTCAATTACAGAGAGATTATCATCTGTAAGAACCCACGATCCAAGCAAAGATGCTTTTTTTAGTACTGATGCTTCTACAAAAATAATTTTTTCGCTTTTAACGTCATCCCCAGCTGACCATTCTTTTGAAATGTTAACTGCTTCTTCGATCATTTCAATGGCTTCTTTATCTATTTTCCACGGTTTTACGATGTACTTATATACATGTCCTTCATTTATGGCATCTACAATAGCAGTGACTTGAGTACTGCCGCTTAAAACAATACGCATTGTATTGGGGCTAATCGACTGAGCTTTTACAGCCAACTCAAGTCCATTCATGTCCGGCATCATAATGTCTGTAAACATCACATTAATGTCAAACTGTTTGAGCCACTTAAGTGCTTCTTTCCCAGAACCAGCGAAATGACATTTAATATCAGTACTTTTCATTTTCCGTTCTATCAATTTAAGGATCATTTGATCATCGTCTACAAATAATACTCTTTTCATGATTTCCTCCTATATATCCACGTATTGAATATTACATTTTTCGAAATATAACCGGACTGCTTTTATAACTTCTTCTATGTTCTCATCGGACTGATACTTACAGTAAAAACTGATTTTACTTGCCATGTGGCCTGCCTTTAAGAATCCATAGTTGCGTGCACTGTCTCGAATTAGAAGAGCTACACGTTCTACATCTTTATACTGTTTGTTACCTAAATAAACTTCAATTTGCTCCAGTTGATTCACTATGTGAGATAAGTAGTTTGGAACAATTGACTCAAAGTCTCTGTCTATATATACCAACATTTTCATCCCCTCCTACATGCCTAAGGAAATTTTCACCATATCTTTTACAAACTTAATTGAATCTCTTACAACTTCGATGTGAGATCCCTCTCGGTCCTTGAAGTAAACAGGAACCTCAAGAATACGCAAGTTTAATTTTTTTGCCACATGAATGATTTTTAAGTCAATCGCAAGACCGTAAGATTCATTAAGTTGAGGCAAAATATATTTAACCACTGATCCTCTAAATAACTTCAATCCCGTTTGAGAGTCTGTTACTCCTTTTGGAAGTAATGGTTTTGTTAATATACGCTTTAGTGTACTCACTAGGTCCCTTATTAAAGGTCTATCTTCTGCTGTTTTGTCTTTTGTTCCAATCACTATGTCATAGTAGCCCTGATTAATAATATTAATGAGTTTTGAAATGTCATGGAGTTTGAATGCATTGTCAGCATCCACAAAAATAATCAAGTCTGATGTTGCAACTTTAAATGCTTCCATATATGTTCCAGCTTTTCTTGTGTTATGACCCAATTTGAGTAGCTTAAATGCTACTTTAAAATCTACTGTGTCACTGTTCTCAAAATAGGCATCCATCATGTCTCCAAGAAAAGCATCTGAATCATCATCACTACCATCATCAATAAAATAGATTGTTATAAACGGAAAACCCATCTCGTGCATATTATGAAGTTTTTGTGCAAAGTCTTTTACATAGTGCATTCTATGCGCTTCATTAAACACTGGAATAAATAAGTCCATCGAGACACGTTTTGTTGGTAGATCAGGCGTTAGAAGTAAGGCTACAGACTGTAAAAGCCCCTGCATGTCATTAAAATTTCTATACTCTAATTGGATTCTTCCAAGCCCTTCAAGTTTACTTAACATTTCTAGTGCCCTCGAGGCTTCAAGCGGTGCGACAATCCAAAGTACTGGAACACTACGCTTGGCCTTTCTAAGACTTATAATAATTCTCATACTTTCTTCAAGATCCATATAGTCAACAATAATCATGTCAACGTAAGTTACTAAAACATCCTTTTTTATAATTTCATTCAGAGACAAATAAAACTGATAATCTACTTTTGTATTTTGAAGTACGCCAATTTTTTTACGATTCATGTCCTCACCTCAGTTTTTTTCACTTCCTGGTTTTGTAACAACAACGTCTAACATCCCTCTTAAAATAAAATCCCCCATGTTTGCAGGTATTAGAAACTGGTCCCCTGTTTTAATATCGAAAATTTGGTCATTATACGTCAAATACCCTGAGCCTCCAATACAACTGATGAGTTGAAAATCTTGACTCACCTCATGGGTATAATGTTCTCTTACTTTAACTTTCAAAACTTCAAAGAACTTAGTTTGAATAAAATGTGTGATCACATTACCATCTTTTAACTCTTCAAATCCTCTGCAGCGTCCGAAATCCGTCTCAAGATCAATCACCTCTTGTGCTTCTTCAAGGTGGAGTTCTCTGCCTCTGCCATAGTCATGTAACCTAAAAGTAATATCGCTACTTTCTTGTATCTCTAATAAAACAATACCTTCACCAATACCATGAATGGTACCAGCAGGTACGGTGTAAAATTCTCCCGCTTGGACTTTTATATGGTTCAAGCAACGATTTAAATCACCTTCTTCTATAGATGTTATGGTTTCGTCAAGTGAGCAAGTATGTGTTCCAAGTATTATTTCAGCACCTGGTTCAGCAGATAAGATGTACCAAACCTCTGTCTTTCCATAACTTTTATAGTTAGATTTAGCGTACACATCATCTGGATGCACCTGCAATGATAGATCTGAACGCGCATCTAAAAACTTCACCATAATTGGGAACATGTCATAGACTCTACCTAAAAGCGGCATGTTTTCTGGGTGCATCAGACTACAAATCGTTTGTCCTTCAAACTCTCCATTTTGAATAATACTTGAGCCATTAGGATGACAAGCCAACTCCCAAACTTCACCTAACTTTTCTGACTTGCTAACTTTATGATAATATTTAAGATCATCTCCACCCCACACTTTTTCTTTCATTGCCCCTTCAAGTTTTAATGGATACATATTGGTGCTCCTTTCTATAAAATATTTGATTTACTCCTCGGAAATTAGTTCATCATAATCAGTAATCAAAACTTGTTTAAGAATTTCCGAAACACCGATTAAAGTTAAAAGAATGTACATACCTATCATGCCTAACGTTAATAGTGGATGTCTAAAATATAGTAGGATATTATTTGTTTGATAAAGTACGGGTCTAAAAAAGTACCAGCGTTTAAAGGCTTTGAAAAAACCATTTTCTTCAGTCGATAATGTCCTTGGCATCATTTCAAAATGATACTTTTTTTTCATGAGTAAATTTCTTAACGTAACTTTCTTTTCATCATGGTAGAGGCCGGAGCTCGTGAGTCGTTCAACTATGCCTCCTTTTGACTTATAACGAATAGTAGGCTGTATTTCTTCAAATGAGATTTGTACTGGATTAATTCCACCTGACAAGAGATAGTCATCTTCCCTCCAGAATCTTGCAGCTTCTACGGATCTTGAGTCTACCTTATGTGCATTGTTTATGACTTTACGCTCAAACAATTTAATACGAGTCATTGTGTTGTCATAAATAGAAGTTGGGATTTCTTTAATTACAAGCGCTCCAATTCGTTGGTTTTTTTCCAGCTTATTAACTGCATCGTTTAACAAATTAGGCTGGAGTTTCATATCTGAATCAATGATCAATAAATACTTAAACTTTGATTTTTGGGCTTCCTTGATGGCTTCAAATCGTGCTAGGCCTCTTTCACCATGTGGGAGTCTTAAGTGACGAATCCATGAATACTCTTTACTTAAGTCTTCAACCATATTATTTGTATAATCTGTTGAACCATCATCTGCAACAATCAGTTCAAAGTTTGTATACGTCTGCTCTGCGCAACTTTTAATGAGAGCGTGTATATGTTCTTGATTATTAAAAGTAGTTGTAATGATTTTCACCTTAGGATTCATGAGATAACCTCCTCGATATTATCCATTTCTACTTCAAACACATCCGCTGTTATGGACCACTGAAACTGTTTTGAATAACTATATGCAGATTTTTTGACCGACTCATACAAATTTGAATTCTCAACACTCTTTATCATCTCATCTAGCAACCCAATTGGTGTATTGGCTTTTGCTAAGAAACCTGCTTCGCCCTGATTTACTGCGTCTATAAGACCGGCTGAGTTGTATACTATACTTGGTGTACCAACAGCTGCTGCTTCAGTTACCGTGAGACCCCATCCTTCTCTATCTGAAGGATAAATGATTGCGTGACTTCTAGACATAAGTTCTAGTTTTTTCTCTTCACTTACAAATCCATGAAACACAATGTCTTTGTCAACGTTTAGGTTATATAGTCTACATATTGGTAGCAACACATCTTCTTTAAACACCTTGTTTTCTTTACCGACTAACCACAATTTTGAATTTGGATACATTCTTTTAAACTCACCAAAGGCTTTCACTGCAGAATCAATTCCTTTATATTTCGCATAACGGCCCACATATGTGAATGTATATTCTAAGTCTTTCTTGAAAAATTCACTTGGATCCCATGGTTCAAAATTAATACCTTCTGGTAGAATTTTTACAAACTCGTCTTTGAAATTAAGAGCCAATAAGTCTTTTTTAGTTGAGTTTGAAACCGTTAAAGTTATGTTGTTATTGTAAATCTTAGTCATAAAATCTTCACTGTGATATCCGATTAAACTAAAAGGCTTTTTCCAATTTCTTAGCCATAACTCCCGTGCCAATTGATGGATAAAAAATATTCGTTTTTTACGAGGTACCCAAAATGGTGTAAAAAAGCGATGTACATTACACTGGTCAACAACATAGTCATAATCTTTGATATTTTTAAAGTAATGTAACATGGACCAAAGAATTACTGAAAAAATATTTCCTTTCCTTAAGTAGCGCACACCATCGATTAACTCATTTGATTTTGATCCTTTAAACTTCGGCGAAAAATGTACAATTTCATATTTGTTTTTATCAACAAGTTTCAACATTTCATGTGTGAATACTTCTGCGCCACCC
>Ga0070724_10001778_pt1 | contig 12476 bp, 10 predicted proteins | sample tdDd001_FD_67278 | JGI IMG/M metagenome (GOLD analysis project Ga0070724, IMG submission 67278) | Marine sediment microbial communities from the Atlantic coast under amendment with organic carbon and nitrate - tdDd00.1 | ecosystem: Environmental > Aquatic > Marine > Coastal > Sediment | place...
AAGGCGATTTAATAAGAATGCTAAGCTCAAAATAAGCCATTAAGTTGTAATGAAATTTAGGCGAATAAGAAACATAATTCGCCTAAATATAGCTTTAGTCTTAATCGTTACTAATTAAGTCTTTTAGTCCCTTTTTAACAAAGCTTGGTAAGGTAAACGCAGCGCTGTGTAATTGTTGATTATAGTAATCAAATTCAAGGCCACTTTGTTTAACTCTATCAGGGTTAAAATCGTTTACTGGATGATATTTTTTGGTTGCAAAGGTAAAGCTCCATAAACCACCAGGATAAGTTAAGTTGCTGAAACTATATAAGTAACTGTTAGTGAAAACAGAATTTAATACGCTGAGTAGTGATTGTTGAATATCAAGGGCATACCAAGAAGATTCTCCTTGTGAAACAACAATACCGTCGTTTGACAAGCAATTATATACATCTTGATAAAATTCTTTACCAAATAAAGGCTGTGCAGGGCCGATAGGGTCGGTGCTATCAACAATAATCACATCAAACTTTTCTTTTGTTTCTTTAACAAATTTAACCCCGTCACCTATGATTAAGTTCATTTTAGGGTGGTTTAAATCTTTTGATGTTTGCGGGATATGCTCTTTACATGCATCTACTACCATGGCATCAATTTCCACCATAGTGCACTTTTCAACGCTTGCATGCCTCAATACTTCGCGTGCGGTACCACCGTCACCACCACCAATGACTAGGACATTTTTAGGTGCTGGATGCACAAAGAGTGGTACATGGGTGATCATATCATGATAAGCAAATTCGTCTCGCTCGGTAACCATGATTAAGCCGTCATTTAACAGCATTTTGCCATGACCTTTTGTTTCAACAACGTCGACGGTTTGAAACTCACTTTTGCCAGAAAATAATACTTTTTCGACTTTGATACGTAAGCCTAAAAAATCTGAAAATTTTTCTTCGATCCATAGATCAGAGTGCATGATTATCTCCTGTAATATCAAGTGCTGTAGGGGAGGTAAAAGTTAATTGGGGCTTAATATAATTTGCAAAACAAACAAAGTAGCCATTGCTTAGTTGCTGGCTAACTAACGACTTACTGATGTAGTCTTGGTGAATATGCTGTGCAGCTTTTTCTGCAAACTCTAATTCATTAAAGGCAAGTAAATCAAAAGAAGCAGGATTTAGTATTGCTAATATTGTTGGCGCAAGCGATATCAAATCTAGATTGGATTCAAAACTTACATAGCTGCTATCAGCCTGAGGTGTTACGTGTATGGTCAAATATTGGCTTGCGTTAATTGCATTTAAGGAGTAACCGTAAGGTTCAAATACATAGTCATCAATAATAAACCCAGGTAACAGCTTATCTATTTGTAAAAAATCACGAATGTTTGCTGCTGACAAGCCTGGCGTTGTGAGTTTAGTTGATGCAGCTTCGCTGATTTGATAGGCCAATAGCTCGTAGGTGACATCTTGCTGACTGGCTTGATATTCATTGTCTTGATGAAAAATGTAATTGTGGTGGCTATCCATTTCACCGAATCGATAAGCCTTACCTGCAACTTTTTTGCTCAACGTTTTTATATCATCGCCAAAACAACTCGGTTGGGCGTGAGCGAAGTATTCATTTTTTCGTTGATAAATAACATGCTTAACATGAGTGCTATCGATATTTGATAAGAAAAAATCAACAGAATTAACGAGATGGGTGATACCACAGGTTAATATTAGAAACCTATCATGCCAAACAAACAAGCTGGACTCTGACAGCAAAAATGCTTTGCATTGATCATTTTTGATTGTTGATAATACCTGTGCATTACAGCAGGAAACTAATTGATGCCAAAAGCTATCGTCGATATCCGTTAACAATGAAATTGTTTGGTGATGAACGATCACTTCAGCTTTTTTTTCTGAACCTTCAAAAAACAAGCTATCACCCCTAAATTAATTCTTGGTTTTTATCTTTAACTGCATTTAAATGCGGCGGTATTTTACAAATTAAAATGAGTTTCGCAATCAATATTATGGAGAATTTATCAAGGATTGCCTAGAAATAAGAACAGAGTTTTATTTAGGCTATTTATTAGGTGTTATTTCAGGTTGATCTTCGTCTTTTTCATTGCGATAAATACTCAGGATAAAAATTTAAATTAAGCGGCAAATAAAACTATACTTTATCGGTTTTTTGAGGATAATTTCGCAAAAAAATTTAGGTGAACAAACTTATGCAAAAAATTAAAGATGTTGATATTCAATTAACAAATCCTGATATTTTGTTTGATTTTGCTCAGGCAGGTACTGGCATATATAGCAATGCTATTCATATTTTAGGTTTTGAGTTTGATGGTACTGCCTGTTTTCGTAAAGGTACTAAAGCGGGGCCTAATGCATTGCGAAGTGTTTCTGATGGTATAGAGTCATACTCCCCTTATTTAGATGCCGATCTAGAAGAAATAACCTTTTATGACTTAGGTAACCTATCTACTCAAACTAGCAGCGCTGATAAACAAAATTTGAGTTCTCATCAGCAAATAGAACAGCAATGGCAATGTGCAACGGATGATTATTTACAGTTGTTCAGTGATATTGATATTCAAGCGCACAGTGTTAAAACGTTGGTTATTGGTGGCGAGCACTCAATCTCATATGCGCCTATAACCAAATATCTTAATCAATTTCCAGACTTGGTTTTATTACATTTAGATGCGCATGCTGATTTACGTGATGGTTATCTCGATTTTCATTACTCTCATGCTTCTATTATTCGACGTGTATTAGACAATTTTGGTGAGAATCATCAGTTGATTCAATATGGTATTCGCTCAGGAACTAAAGAAGAATATCAATGGATGAGAAATAACCAAACGCTTAAAAGCAACCGCGAAGCGTTTTTATCTGCGGTCGAGCAAATAGCGGATGATCGACCGATATATCTAACCCTTGATCTTGATTATTTTGATCCGAGCTTTTTTCCTGGAACAGGAACACCTGAGCCTGGTGGAGAAGACTTTCACTCCTTTGTCAGTCTTTGTAAAATATTAATGCGTAAAAACTTTGTTGGTTGCGATGTTGTTGAGCTTGCCCCTGAAATTGACAGTACAGGTAATAGTGATGTTTTTGCAGCAAAAGTAGTACGTGAACTTATTATTTGCTTGAATGAAAGAGAACAATAATTTGAACAAGTTAAATCATACTCAAAACTCAGATAATTCTTGGACTGTAGATGACTCTGAACAAACTTACCGCGTTAAGCGCTGGGGCAATGGTTATTTTGAGATAGGTAATAATGGCAATTTACACGTTATTCCTCGTTATGATCAACCCAATTTAAAAATAGACTTGCGGGAAGTTGTTGATGAAATGCACTCGACAGGTATTGAGTTTCCTGCGGTCATTCGATTTCATGACGTGCTGCGTTCACAAGTTGAAAAGTTAAATAAAGCCTTTATTTCAACGATTGCTGAGTCTGACTATCAAGGAAGGTACCTTGGTGTTTTTCCGGTAAAAGTTAATCAAATGCGTGAAGTGATTGAAGAAATTGTTAGTGCTGGGGAAAGTTTTGATTATGGATTAGAAGCTGGCTCTAAACCTGAGCTTGTTGCGGCACTTGCTTACAATACCAATAAAAATTCGTTGACCATATTAAATGGTTATAAAGATGAAAGTTATTTACGCTTAGCGCTTCTTGGTTTAAAAATTGAACGTAATATCGTTATTGTGATTGAAAAGTTCAGTGAGCTAGTAGCGTTAATCAAGTTATCAAAAGAGCTTAATGTTACACCTATTATCGGTTTACGTGCCAAGATGATGGTAAAAGGGCGTGGTAAATGGGAAAGTTCAAGCGGTGAACGTGGTAAGTTTGGTCTTAGTATTGCTGAAATACTCAATGCGGTTACCTTGTTAAAGCAAGAAGGCATGGTTGAGGCCATTCGACTATTGCACTTTCATATCGGCAGCCAATTAACGGATATTCGTTCGGTTAAAGAGGCGGTACAAGAGGCCTCGTATATTTATGCTCAGCTTCGAAAAAAGGGAGTACCGTTAGAATATGTCGATGTTGGCGGTGGCTTAGCTGTTGACTACGATGGTTCTCAATCAACCAATGATTCATCATGCAATTATAATATTGAAGAGTACGTTGCTGATATTGTTTACGGTTTTAAACGCAGTTGCGATTTGGCGCAAGTACCTCATCCAAATTTAGTCAGTGAAAGTGGCCGCGCAATTACCGCACACCACTCATGTGTGGTCACCAAAATAATCGGCGAAATTCACCCTAGTGGTACGCAATTTTCAACCGAAGCGGTTGCGGATGAACATTTTATTGTGACTAATATGCGTGATATTGAAATCGATATTACCGAAGACAATTACCAAGAAACCTACAATGATATTGCTCAGCTTAAAGAACAGGCTATGGGGGCGTTTAAGCTTGGGGTCTTGACCTTAACAGAGCTTGCTAAAGTTGAAACTATTTATTGGCGAATACTCAATTGTATCGATGAAATACTAAGTAAATTAAATTTTATTCCTGAAGAGTTACAAGAAATTCCGGAAATGCTTTCATCTCAATACCTAGCTAATTTTTCGGTTTTTCAATCTGCGGCTGATTCATGGGCGATAGATCAAGTCTTGCCGATTGTGCCAATTTCAAGGCTGGATGAAAAACCAAGAAAATTATGTAGTTTGGTAGATATCACCTGCGATAGTGACGGAAAAATTGATAAGTTTGTGGGTGAAAATACCATTGCTAAACATATTCCTATGCATAAGCTTAATCACAATGAAGATTATTATATTGGTATATTTTTAACTGGGGCTTACCAAGATGTGATGGGGGATATGCATAACCTGTTTGGGCGATTAAACGAGGCACATATCGTAAGCTACGATGATGATCCTAAAGATTTTTATATTGAAGAAGTGGTAAAAGGTTCTTCAATTGAACATGTATTATCAACGATGCAATATACGCCACAAATAATGGCGCAGTCGATTAAAAAAGACATAGATAAACAAATTCAACTTGGCAAAATTAAACCTCGTGAAGGCGTTAATTTAATTGATTTTTATGAGGCTTGCTTAACCGATTATACTTACTTAAAAAGCTAAAAAGTGAGTATTTTAAAGGCGTGTTAGAACGTGTTGCGTTTTAACGTTTGGCGCGCCAATATCGTAACCAAATATATATGCCACTCAGTGAAAGTAATATCAGTATTACCGCCACTATGTCCATAAATAATACTCCTAGATCACCCATAATACGACCAGAGTGAGCGTCCAGTATAATTCGCTCAATCGTTAAAAACTGCGATTGGTAACGTACTTGCGCGGCAGTTATTTCATTTTGACTTGCTTGTTCAGGTTGCTGCCATTGAGGTTCGACTAAGGTTTGGATACTTGTCCAATCCAATAAGTTTTCATCCGTTTGAAAGTAACCGTTTGCCGTATTTAACGTGATAAATTTATCAGAAATACTTACTGCACTAATGTTTTCAGGTAATCCGGTATTAGTATCCATTTGGTCAACGAGTTGCGCGTTGTTGTTGTAAATAGACAGAGAATTAGCTCTGGTTACTAACCAAAAAGATTGAAATTTACTGACCGCAATTATCGGTTCTTCACTTTCAGCTAATAATGTTTCGTTTAACCAAACAAGCTTGTCGGTAACACTAGCTTGGTTATTTTCAAAGAAGCGAATATCTTGAGGAGGATTTATACCATAGTGGTTTAGTAACCATTGGTTTTTGATCGAGTAATGCCCAAGATTAAGTGATTCAGTATGATTTAACGCGATACCACTTAACGATAAAAAGATAAGAAAAAAGGCGGCAAATATACCAAGTTTTCGATGCCACTCTCGTAAATGTCTGATGATTGCGATTTTGAAAGCGTTAGTCGATTTTCTAGACGAAACTGTTTTGCTCATACTTGGTTTAGATTCTTTATTATTATTTATCTAACAATGCTTTTTTATTTAACCAAAGTGAAAGTTTTGCGACTTTGGTAAGTGCTCTAACAGACATAGTTGCGCCTGTTATACCGTCGATGTGCTGATTAAGATTATTTTCTTCAACCAATCTAGCACCATCAAATTGACGAGTAAAAAAATCATGTTTTACTTCATCACCACGGCTTTCTCTAAATGTTAACACTTTTAGCGACATTATTTGATTTTCTTTTATATGAACACCAACGGTAATAGGTTTTTCTTTTCCTATTTCGTTTAAAATCCACACTGTTTCCTGTTGATATTGCCAATAGCGAACACGTAACAGATTAAAAGAATGATTCATAATATCTGCAATTGTGACTTTATCTTCTTTATTTAACCAAAGTACTTTTTTGGTTGATGTATTGCCGCTAAACGCTTGTTCTATGAATTGTTCGCTGCTGAGAAGGTGTTGGTTAGCAAATGCAGAAAATTGTATAAATCCGGCGATAAATACACTGATAATTATTTTACTGGCAACCTGCATGTTAGACATTGTTTAGATAAACACCTTGTGTTTGACTTGTTAATTATTAGTAATAATAGCAATCATTATCAATAGCTACTTTTATCTAGATCACAAAATTAAGACTTTTTTGTTTATTAACGCAAAAAGTGAATGAAAGCTTCCTTTCATTCACTTTGATCTGATTTAACTTATGTATTTTGTTTATACATCAGCAAATTAGCATTAATTAGAATTGGTAACCAAATCCTAAGTTGAAGCCGTTTTTATCAGATTTACCACTGTAATCTTCAATATCAGCTTTTAAAACAACATTTTCGTGCATGTAGTAGTTAATACCGATTGTAGAAACTTTTTCTTCAGTATTAGCGCTATTACCTGCGTTGTTGTCATAAGTGGCGTAACGTGCAAATACACCAAATTCTTCGTTTATTTTGTATGAAGGTTCAAAATACCAACCAGTTTGCTCATCACGACCAAGTGCTTTAGCTTCATCGCCGCTAATATCCCAAGCTGCGTATAATGCTTTTACTGTGAAATTATTCACATTGTATACAGCATGAGCTTCAATCAAGGTTGCATCAGCTGTGTCTACACCAGCAGCACCTTGTGTTAAATCTTGTTGATATTGTAATGTTGCAGCTAGTTCTAATCCCGGTACTGCAGTGTATTTTACACGACCAGTGAAAGCTAAATCATCAGCAGAGGCATTAGATACTTTTTGACGGCCACCACGGATTTTATAATCGCTACCAACTTCTAAACCACTTGTAACTGCAGCGTCAAAGCTTAAGCCACCCATAGGCTTATAGTTAACTGCTACACCAGCTTCCCACCAAGTTGCAGGGATGATGTTTTTCTCAACAGGGTTACGTTCTACACCGTAAAATGTTGGTGGCTCATGAGTTTCATTGATTAAACCTACAGGTACTAAGAATAAACCTGTTTTAGTGGTTAATGTATCGCTGTAATCATACTCAACATAAGCTTGCTCAAGTTCAACTTCACCGTCTTTACCTTCACCAGCAAGAGAGTGTTCTAGTTCAAACTCAGAGAAAAAACGTAATTTGCTGTTAAATTCATGACCAAAGAATAAAACAAAGCGATGAAAGTCGATTTCTTTTTTATCAGAACCTTGTTTGTTGTCGATGTTATTGTAGTGAAGTTCACCGTAACCACCGATAGTTGTGTTTGCAAACATGCTGCTAGTAGAGCTTGTTTCAACTTGTTCAGCAGTTGCTTCTAAACGGCTTTCAGTTTCGTTTAAGCGCTTTTCAAGTGACTCTAAAATTCTTTGTTGCTCTTTAATTACTTTGCGTAACTCTTGAGTTTCTTCATTTGCAGATGCGGTACCTGTAGCGAATAGGGCAACAAGAGCTGATGCAATTAATGTCTTCTTCATCATGTTATGTATTTCCGATAGTATTTTAATAAATTTGAGAGATTTAATTTTTATGCGGGGGATGATAAATACTTGTGATTGCAAATGCAAACAATTCTCATTATTTATCTTATTGTTTTTTGATTACGATCAAAGTTTCCCATTAAGAGATATGTATCTGTTGATTTATTAACAATGTGTTGTGCAAAAAGTGAACGTTTATTTGGTGTTAGGCTTTCTAATTAAAATTTGTATAGTTAGATTTGGAGATAAAAGTAGTAAATTTTATCTCAATGAATGTTAGCAATTACGGGTTTACTCATTATTAAGTCAACTTACTAACGGTTGGTATTTGTGTTTTCTACACCGGCAAAAGCTTGCAGTTTGTGAGGGGATATTTGTAAGTGCAGCTTTTGATCAAGTTCATATAATGTGTCGCTGTAAAGGCTGATATGGCTACAGCGAATATCTTGATTTTGCGTAAGACTGCTTAATAAATAATGGTAACCTTGCTCGGTAATTGATATGTGCTCAACCTTAACATTTGCGGCTTTATCTTGGTTAATACTGAGATGTTGTGGCTTTAAAAGCAGTTGTAAGTGTTCTTTGTTTTCAGGTAATGCGATTGAGCCAAGGGCAGAGTCAAATAATGTTTGTCCATTGTCTGTTTGTTGTTTAATTGAAAGTGGTAACCAGCTACCTAATTGAAGAAAGTCAGCAACTTGCCAGTTAGAAGGGTGGTTGCATACCTTAGCTGGTGTATCAAGCTGTAAAATACTCCCTGCTGACATTACTGCAATTTTGTCGGCAAAGGTAAAAACCTCATCTTTGTTATGAGTGACAAAAATAGCGGCAATATTTAACTGTTTTAATAAACGGCGCATTTCAATAATTAACGCATTTCTTAAACGCGCATCAATATTTGAAAATGGTTCATCTAGTAACAAAATACTTGGCTTGGGGGCAAGTGCTCTGGCAATAGCAACTCGTTGCTGTTGACCGCCTGATAGCTGATGAGGAAACTGCTGCTCAAGTCCGTTTAATTTAAGTAAATCAATAATTTTTGTAATTTCACACGCTTGCTGTTGTTTAGAGAGTTTGCTTATTCCAAATGCAATATTTTCTCTGACATTAAGGTGTGGAAATAGCGCGTAGTCTTGAAAAATCATACCTAAGTGGCGTTTTTCTGGTGCTAATAAATTTTTGTTGTTTATCCGCGCCACACCTTCTGGTAATTGATTATTTTTAAGGGTTATATCACCTGATGTTTGCTTGATAAAACCAGCAATAGTATTGAGCAAAGTTGTTTTACCGCAGCCGCTAGGACCGACTAAACCGATAATTTCTCCACTTGCGAGTGACAAATTAACCTGAGAAAGAATTTGTTTGTTTTGTAGCTCGACATCAAGTTGAGTTATGTTGAGAATATCACTCATAAAACTTCCTTTCTTACATCCTTTAAATTAATTCATTATTTTGCTTCTTTAACACGATTAAGCCAGATAATTGGAAAAAGGCCTAAGAGTACGATAAATATCGCTCCTATCGCTCCTTGCTCTAGCATTTCATCTGAAATTAACTGGTATATATGAGTACTTAAGGTTTCAAAATTAAACGGCCTTAATAACAATACCGCAGGTAACTCTTTCATAGACTCAATAAAAACTAATAGCCACGCAATCCAAATGGTTGATGATAAAATAGGTAAATGAACTTTGATAAGCATTTTGTTAAAAGGCAACCCTAGACTTAACGGGGCATAATCTAAGTTTTTGGCGATTTGATCCATACCGCTATTCACTGTGCCGTTAGCAATGGCAGCGAAGCGAACAACAAAGGCAAAAATAATAGCGAATATAGAGCCTGAAAAAATAAGACCGACTTTGTCGATGCCTAACGATGTTAACAAGGCATTTATGCCATGATCTAATGGGCCAAAAGTTGCTAGTAATGCCATTGCTAAAACCGTACCTGGCACCGCATAGCCAAAGCCAGATAAATGCATAGGCATGTGTTTATTTTTGTCTTGGCTAAAGCGTTGGTACATTGAATAGAGCACCGCCAATGCTGCGGCAATAGTGGCGGCGATTACCGAGACTTTTACACTGTTAACGCTAATATCGGTTAACAAAGCTATCTGTGAAAAATCACTGTATTCAATCGCCATAAGAAGTAACAACACAATTGGCAGTAAAAAACCTATTGCAACTAGCCCCCAGCAAAAGACTGATGCCAATATTTGTTGTGTTCGACTCAGCACAATTGGTTGTGGTGGTTTAGTGATGCGATTTGATTGATGACGCATTTGTGCACGGGCTTTTTGCTCACTGACTACCGCAAACAATATTAACAGCATTAATACGCTGGCAAGTAAATTAGCTGAAGCAAGGTCGCCATACCCTAGCCATGTATCATAAATAGCTGTGGTTAGCGTATTCACTGAAAAGTAATGTACTGTGGCAAAATCTGCCATAGTTTCCATCAGAACTAAACTACAAGAGATAACAATGGCTGGCCTTGCCATAGGAATGGCCACGTTAATGAGTGCTTTTTTGGCAGATAAACCGAGTGTTTGGCTGGCATTTAATATGCTTTGATCTTGAAACGACAATGCATTTCTAGTGAGCATATAAACATATGGATAAAGTACTAGCGCTATGATTGTGGCCGCGCCGGGTAATGTACGAATATCGAAAAACCAATAGTCATTAGGCGATTGCCACGCAAACCAAGCACGAATAGTTCGCTGAACAGGGCCTGCATAGTCAAGTAAGTCGGTATATAAATATGCGACTAAATAGGCAGGCATTGCTAGCGGCAGCAATAGTGCCCAACGTAATACTTGTTTGGCATAAACATTAGTATGCACAACGATTACCGCGGAGGTGACACCAAATAGCAAAACTAGCGCAATAACGATGATGGCTAAAAGTAATGTATTAAGAATATAGTCAGGTAGAACGGTTTGCCAAAGATGGGTGAATAAATCTACAGATGCACCAATGCCAGCAATTAGCATAATTACCATGGGTGCAATTAATAATAAGGTGGCAAACCATGTAAGCGTTCGCCACCTAACATTGAGCTTGTTAGAAAGCACGAGTATTAGTCATTAAAGATCAAATTTTGCCTGATCTATTAATTTTAATGCAGCTTTTCTATGTTTAGCAATTGTAGTAAGTGGCAAACTGTCAGCTTTAAACTCACCCCAAGATGCAACCAATTTTGAAGGGCTAACGCCTGCACGAACGGGATATTCCATGTTCATATCTGCGTACATCTGTTGCGCCATGGCAGAGGTTAAAAATTCCATCAATTTAACTGCATTAGCTTTATTGGGAGCATGTTTAGCCATCGCCATTCCTGAAATATTAACATGTGCGCCACGATTTTTTTGATTTGGGAAATTAATATTTACCGCGTCGGCCCACACTTTTTGTTTTTCGTCTTTTAACATTTTGCCAAAGTAATAGCTGTTACCTAGTGAAATATCACATAAGCCTTGATGAATAGCCTGAACTTGACCTCGGTCGTTTCCTTGAGGTTTACGTGCTAGGTTGGCTTTAAATTTTTCTAGCCAGTTTAGCGTGTATTGTTCACCATGTTCAGCAATCAATGATGAAACTAATGCGATGGTATATGGATGCTTACCACTACGTGTACACACTTTTCCTTTGTATTTTTCATCGGCCAAATCTTCATAATTAAATGCTACTTTACCTAAACGTTTGGCTGAATAAATGTTGCGAACACGTGTTGTAAGGGCATACCAAGTATCGTCAGTAGCTCTAAACTGCTCAGGAATAGCTGACTTTAATGCATTTTCAGATACGGCTTGTAATAAGTTACGGTCTTGCAATTCAATTAAACGGCTAATATCTGTTGTTAGCAGTACGTCAGCTGGGCTCAATTCTCCTTCGCGAGCCAAGCGCTCTGCCATCCCTTTTTTTGCAAATACGACATTAACATCAATGCCTGTTTTTTCAGTAAATTTGTCAAATAATGGTTTAACTAAGAATGGCTGTCGATACGAATATACATTTACCTCATTGTCTGCATAAACATTTGTTGTTTGTAGCGTCAATGCACTAATGGCGATGGTTAACAGCGTTTTGATTTTATTTTTCATAAAGACCTAGGCGTTATATTTTGGTTAATACAGGGATTATCAAAAGTTGATAAAGATTATAGTGTATTTTTCTTGCTGTCAATGCGTATGAGAATTATTATCATTAGGTGGTGCTGCATTGACAATGTATGGCAATGCAATACTTATACTGATGATATATTTAATAGACAAAGCCAATACTTAAGTCCTTGTTTTGTCTATAAAATGCCAGGTTCATTTACTTAATAAGCAGTAATTCAGATTGACGACCGTTTAAATACCAAACACCTGTGCTGTCAAAAAAAGCATCTTCTTCAAGCATAATACGGATTTCTTTGTTCCATTCTTCTATAAATATGGCGTTATTGAGCTCTATAGAATAAGCCGTATTAAGATGCAATGGGTAGTCACCTGAACCAGCAACGCCCTGTTGTGAATCCCACATACCGAGCGTCGTACCCGCAGCATGACCATGATAGCCAAGCGGATGAGTGTATATGGTAGGTTTTAACCCTTTTGCTATCGCTTGCTCTCTTGATGTTTTG
>Ga0070724_10001784_pt1 | contig 12456 bp, 10 predicted proteins | sample tdDd001_FD_67278 | JGI IMG/M metagenome (GOLD analysis project Ga0070724, IMG submission 67278) | Marine sediment microbial communities from the Atlantic coast under amendment with organic carbon and nitrate - tdDd00.1 | ecosystem: Environmental > Aquatic > Marine > Coastal > Sediment | place...
CTCGCGGGTAACTTTGGGCCTGTGGATTATAAGCACCACAACACTGCTTTGCTTATGGCGCGCAATCTTCAGACAGTTCCTTATTTCCATTCGAAAAAAGGGCTACAACACCCGCTCAGTCGGCATTATTGGTTTAACGAAGCGCGGCTTAGACCTAGCCAATGAAATAGTTAACTACCCAGAATCAGGATACAAGCTCACCGCTGTATTTGATGAACGCGCACCTGAACGGTTAGACGGTAAGTTTCTGCACAAACTCGAGGGTGGTATTGCCGATGGCGTAAGATTAGCCCAGGAAGGCAAAATAGAAATTCTGTTTGTAGCACTACCGCTTACTAACAAAGAGCGAATAGAGAATATTTTAAAAGAGTTAGGTGATACTACGGTAGACGTGCACATTGTGCCGGATGTATTTACCTTCAACTTACTGCACTCTCGAATGGGGCACGTAGGTGAAGTGCAAACTATCAGCGTTTACGACAGCCCAATGCACGGCGGTTACTCAATTATGAAACGCATGGAGGACTTGTTCCTGGCGTTTTCAATTCTTACTGTAATTGCGCTCCCTTTGTTAATTATCGCAGCAATAATCAAAATAACGTCACCCGGCCCGGTATTGTTTAAGCAGGACCGTTATGGCATGGATGGCAAGAAAATAAAAGTATGGAAGTTCCGTTCTATGCGCGTTATGGATAACGGCGAAGTAGTTAAACAAGCCACTAAAAACGACCCACGCGTTACCAAGTTCGGTGCATTTTTGCGTAGAACCAGCTTGGACGAACTACCCCAGTTCTTTAACGTAATACAAGGCACTATGTCGGTAGTTGGTCCACGACCACATGCTGTGAGTCACAACGAAGAGTACAGAAAGAAAGTGGCCTACTACATGTTACGTCACAAAATGAAACCAGGCATAACCGGCTGGGCGCAGGTAAACGGATGGCGCGGTGAAACCGATACTGTAGAAAAAATGGAAATGCGTATTAAATACGATTTGGAGTATATCCGGAATTGGAGTCTTTGGATGGACTTCAAAATTGTAATTTTTACGATATTTAGAGGATTTGTGGGGAAGAATGTCTACTAAACACATATTACCAAACTTATTTTTAGCAGGTGCTCCTAAGTGTGGTACCACTTCAGTCTATGACTGGCTAGTTAATCATCCGGATATAAGTGGCGGCGTTGATAAAGAGTTATTTTACTTAGTAGATGAAGCCGACTGGAAGTTCAATAAGAAGTCGAACTGGCAAGATCACCGAGAAGAAGGCTACGCGAAGTTATTTAAGCAAGAAAATAAGTATATCGTTGATGGTACGACACTCACTATTTACCAAAATAGCGCGTTAGAGTATGCACAGGCACATCCTTGTAAAGCATTATTTTTTATAAGAGAGCCATCACAAAGGATTTATTCAACATTTAAATACTTTAGAGACACAAGAACTGTACTTCCTGCAGGTTTAAGCTTTGACGAATTTATTTCCGAGGTTGAAAACGGCAATAGCTTTGGTGGCAACAATCAGCTGTCAGCTGTTATCGAACAGTCCAGATATCATATGTTTATAAACAAATGGATAGAAATACTCGGTGCAGACAACGTCCGTGTTTATGACTTTAGCGCTCTAAAAAAAGATAAAAAAGCTTTGATGCGTGACATTTGTGAATGGCTTGGTATTGACCAAACTATTTACGATAATTTTGATTTTTCACATAAAAATGAAACTGCAATCGTGAGAAACAGAACGCTGAACAAAGTTAAAGAAAAAATTGGCGTTAGAATTAAAAATGAAAAATTAAAAGAGCTAATTAGGCCTATATACAACTCTTTGAATAAGAAGAAGCCGGATAATACCGCGAATGAACAGGAGGGGCTGGTTAAAGAGAGACTAAGGGTAGATCTCACGGAGGATTTCAATCAATCCTTAAACATGGTCAAGGAAGTATGAGAATTTTAGCTGTAGAGCGTTCCGGTCTGTATTATGGAAGTGCGGTTAATCTAAGAAATTGGATCGAACATTACGTAAAAGTCAATAACGCAAGTGTTGATGTTTTGCTTGGTGAAAGCGGAGAGATTGAGGAGCATTTAGAAGAAGTTGGTGCGCAAGTGAAGCTAATAGGGCTACCTGGTTTTCTCAATCGCTATGGTAAGAAAAACATAAAGGGTGTCAACTTACTGCTTAATGCTCTTGCTTTGTTTTTCTATAACTTCAAGTGCTTTTTTTCTGTTCGCAAAGACTATGACGTTTTGGTAGTTAACAATTACCGCAGTGCTGTTTACTATCTGTTATTTTTAATTTTGATCAAACTATTTTCCAAATCAAAGATAGTCATTCGTTTTCAGATTAGCCAAACACCGGTAAAAATCGCTTTCTCTTTAGTAAAGTCTATTGCGGATAAAATTATCGTTCATGGTACAGAGGGATATTGTAGACGTGAATTTGGTGAAGACTTTGAGGCTTTAGATAAAGTGGTTTGTATCCCTAATCCTGTTAACACGGAAAAGTACAGATTTAATGAGATCAAAGCGCAACAAATTCGTAGAGACTTGAAAATACCAGAAGAAGCATTTGTTTTCCTATCTGTGTGTTACATAGAACCCAGAAAAGGGGTTCTGCAACTGGTAGAGTCGTTTAAACGGGCCGATTTGAAAAACTGCTACCTGGTCCATATCGGAGATCACGGTTCACATCAAGAATACTTCGATAAAGTAATCGGTTCTGCTGGACCCAATACTTTATTTTTAGGCAAGAAAAGTAACGTACAAGATTATTACTCGTGTGCTGATGTTTTTGTTTTAAACTCTGCCTACGAAGGAATGCCTTACGTTATCGTAGAAGCAATGTCTTCAGGTCTACCTATTATTTCTACTTACTCTGGTTCTAATGTTGAAGTCGTCACAAAAGATGTTGGTGCGTTGCTTGAGTATGATGATAATGCCGCTCTGATTGAAACGCTAAGCTACTATGCAAATAATCGTGACCTGTGCGAAAGAATGGGTCAAAAAGCGCGTGAAAGGGTTGCAGCCCTTTATTCTGAACGCGTTTATTTTGAGACGCTTGCGGAAGTATATTAATGCGTGTTTTGCATATATGTGAATCAGTTACCGGTGGAATAGCGACGTACTTAAATGAATTAGTACCATGCCAAACAGAAAAGTACGGAAGTGATAGGGTTCATTTGGTTATTCCTCAATCTCAAAAAGAGGAAATTTCCATTCCATCGCAGAATCTAACTTATTTCGAAGAAGTGAATCGCAAATCCCTGGTAACGCAGCTAAGAATGCTCACGACTTACCAGAAGGTCGTTAAGGAATTTAGGCCAACGGTAGTTCATATACATAGCACTTTCGCTGGCTTTTGGTTTCGACTAGGTTTGTTTTTTACACTAAAGCGCCCCTACAAAGTTATCTATTGCAGCCATGGCTGGGCATTTGACAGGGAGTGTAGCGAGAAGACAAAGAAAGCAATAATATTCATTGAAAAGCTGCTATCACACAAAACAGATCGAATAGTTTGTATAAGTAAACACGATCTGCAAATCGCAAAAAAATATGGCTTGGATCAAAATAAACTGACTTTAGTCAAAAATACAATTAAAGATGTTCCCGCAACACTAACTGCTGCAGAGTTAAGCAAAGATACTAAAAACTTCCTGTTTGTTGGAAGGTTTGATAAACAGAAAGGCTTCGATTTACTGTTAGAGGCTATAGCAGCTACCCGGTCGGAGGATTTTAGAGTTTACTGTATTGGGGACTTCGTAGTTAACAATGACCCAAAACAGTTAGAAATGGTGAGTTCTGACAAAAGAATAATTCACTTAGGCTGGAAAACAAAACTCGAAGTGTTGCAGTACATGAAGGCCTGTGACGCTCTGATCATGCCATCTAGATGGGAAGGGTTTGGATTAGTCGCTTTGGAGGCATTGTGCTGTGGGTGCCCGGTATTCCACTCTGGAAAAGGTGGTTTAAGTGATATTTATGAAAATAGTACGTATTACAGTAAGATACCAAATTTGAGCATTAGTTCATTGAAGGATATTTTATCTATCGACAAAGAAAAGCTTGAAAGTCTAAGAATTACTTTATTAAACGAGTTTGAATTTGGATATCGAATGCAAGACTTAAATGAAGAGTTATATAAATGTTATGCATGATATAAAGTCTGATGTAACTCGGAAGCTTTTAAACTTCTCGTATAGTACTATTTTAGTACTTGCCTTAGCGTTCTTCGGAGTGAAATGGATTCCTATAGCTAATTTCGGCGGTAGAATAATTGAAATTAGTAACTTTATTGTAATATTGACGATAATTCTAAGTCCGTTGGTGTTTATACAACGATTTAAGGTGTACACAATATACGCAGCATTATTGATTCTTTACTCTGTGTTAGCATTTAAATTCTTCTACGATGGTAATAGTAGAGGAGTTAATTTGGTAATTATGTCTTTTCTTTATGCTATTTCTGCATTCGTTGTTTCAAATGTTAAGGTTGATAACGATTCTCAGTTATTTAGAGTTGTAGTTTTATCTTATAGTGCTTTTATATTTGTATTTTTTTACTCATCATTCATCGCAGGTTTCAACCCCATTGTAGAGATTTTGGGCTTTGTAACTTCTGGGAATCGCTCGTACTTCTTATATGTGTTTCTCAGGAGTACATTTAATTCTTTTGTTTCTTCCTCGGAAGATGAATATGTGAGTTCCATAGTAAATATTGTTTCATCGATGTTCACAATATACTTTTTTTTGTCAGTTTATCTCTATTCGAGAGTAGTGAAAAGGTATCAAAAACTTTTATTGATGAGCATAATCGGCTTTAGTTTTATAATGTCAATGGGGCTTTTTTCTACTTCTGCATTCCTGTCTTATGTGGTTTTTATTGCTAGTTTTTTAGTGCTGTCTAAGGAGAAAAAAAGCCTCACATACATTATCTTACTTTCCGGTTCTGTTGTAATTTTTATTGCATCAACTGGTTACTTAGCTGAAATGATTGTTTATGACCAAGGTTCTCGAGACTCGAGAATTGCTCAATACCTTTTTGCAATTGGTGAGTTTGGGAGTAATTTTTTCTTTGGCCCAGGATTACTCATTTTAGATGGGTATGTTGTTCACAATATCCTACTTTTTTCAACTTCGGCTGGTGTTTTTGGCTTGTTGCCGGCACTCGGGATTTACGTGTTGCTGTTTTCAAAGATACGTGTAGTTTTGAAAGAAAGAAGGTTAGGCTCTTTAAATGACCTAGAGTTATCATCACTTATTGCCTTAATAAGTATTTTTATCGTGAAAGTTAGTTTTGGCGGCGGTGGTGGCTTACCAGAAAGCTCATCTTTTCTGGCGCTTGCGTTATTTTTCGTATTGTCCAGACACTCCTTCTCATCAAAAATAGCTGGTAATTAAGCCACAACTTAAGTTTTTGCAAGGGTGTACCTTTAGGGTAGTTCATTGTAAATAAAATTATGAAAAGCGATATTTTTAAATCACTAAATTCTGTATTTTTTAAAGGTCTGGCGGCAATATCGTCATTGGCGTTAACTTTTCTGGTTGCTCGGTTTTACGCTGAAAATGTGGCTAGTCATGTTTTTGTTTTATTAACAGCGCTAAATTTATCGAGCATTCTAATTCGCTTTGGATCTGATAGTCTTATTATCCGATTGGTCGCGAATAAGCTGAGATACCCTCGTACTTATCTTTGTTTCTCATCAGCGGTTTATAAACTGGCTGCTATTGTATGGCTTTTAGGTTTTGTTGTTTTCTGTATTGGCAATGAATTAGTTCTTCAGCGAAGTTTTTTAGAAGTTTTACTGCTTACATTTTTATTGTTTCTCTACAGTTTGTTCCAGTTGAATTCTTACTTTCACCAAGCTGAAGGGAATTATATTCTCCACTCGGTGTATTTAAATACTCTATTCAGTATTTTAGTGATTGTTATTCACTTGTTTAGTTTTAGCTACCTAACCTTCGACATATCTACTTTTCTATTAATATGCGTGGTTTCCGCAGCAATTACATTGCTAGTAAGTTTTTTTGGTATCGGCACTTTTTCTAAGTTACTAGCGCCTTCGAAAAAGTTAACGTTACTATTTAAGCTGAATTTTAACTATATGAGTTTTGCGTTAGTACAAAATTTATTGATATGGGCTCCACAGATTTTGTTGTACTTTTCACCATCTAGTTCAGAGGTTACATCCTATACATTACTACAACGTATTTCACTAGTATTGGGATTTGTACTAATTGCAATTACATCTGTTTACAATCCTAAAATAGCTAAGGATTTTAAGGACGGGAATATTGCACTTCTAGAAAAGCGGTGTGGGCAATTCATTATAATGTCCACTGGTTTTTCAGTATTTGCATCAATATTTCTGTTGGCAACAGTCTCTTATCTTTTTGAATTCTTGAACTTGATTGAAAAGTTGAACTATTTTGCTCTGTCTATCTTGTTTGTCTCGCAATTAGTGAACTGTGCAACAGGCCCTTCATTGAGGTTATTGTTATTAAGTGGCAAGTTTGAATATGCTAGGAAGATTCAATTTTACGTTCTGTTCGCGATAGTATTGGCTGGTACATTGCTCTCTGATTACAACACTGTTGTTTTTGCGTGTATTCTAAGCTCAGCTAGTATCGTGTTTACGAACATCTACTACGCGTATTTGGTGAATACTACCCTAAAGGTAAATATTTACAGAAGACTACTTAACTTTAAGTAGCCTGCTGATTCTGCTGGTATATTTATTGGTATAGCTAAGTTCGCCTTTTGGTGGGAAAAGAGTTTCTTTAATAAATTTCAATCTATTATTGCAGTTTAAGAATTTAAACTTTAAGAAATCAAATTTTCCAGCGGAGTATGTAGATAACTCTTTGTAGAATGGGTGTGTTTTGTCGATATTCTTAACTGCGTTATCTTTGATTAGTTTGGTGTAAGGCCGTAGCTTTTCAATATCAGTTTCCCATCTTGAAGTGTTGTCGTTACCTCTCTTCCTTTCTAGCATTAGGTGATAAACAGAAAAGTACCAAGCGTCTTCGTATGAGAACGTTTTTGCTGTAGTGTCTTCAGTAACGTTGAAGTCGATGCTATTTTCGTAACAGTTTAAAAATGAGAACTCATTATTAATCACAGGAAAAGAAGTTAATTCGTAATGTAAGTCGATATCGATATTGATCCCAGAAGCGCTTTTACGCATTGGGATTTGTAAAGCAATACTCTCGGGTATCCAACCTCGAATATTTGCGTATCCAAGCGATTCAAGAGCTTCAATAGCCTGTGGGAGGTTGGTTTTGTCGATGTAAATATCAACATCTGCGTATTGCCGTTCGGACTCGGTTTCGTATATCAGCTTAGAAAGCGGGAAACCTTTTATTACGAGTAACTTGATACTTCTCTTTTCGAATGTCAAAACCAGTTCTTTGATTTCTTTTGAAACCATTAACTGAAAAGCTGCAGTTTTGAAGTTATTCATAACGTTATGGTAGAACGTTCGGGGTGGGTTGCATACGTGAAGTTTCTGACTCTCTTTGTTTTTTGACGAACAATGATGAGTCTATTTAAGCCAGATTGCAGCGCCGAAATAGTGTAATTTATCTCCGCGCTGCCATAGTGTTGTAGATAGTGAGTTAGTAACTTGAGCATCTTCTACAGGATTATTTCGAGGGCTCGACACCGTAATAGCTATCTTGGTAATAGTGCTCTCCGTAATAACTCATTTTTTGTGGTGAGGCTTGAGTTAGCACAACGCCAGTAATTGTTGCGTTAACTTTACTAAGGCGAGTTATGGTTTCTTTGGCCATGCTGATTTTTGTTTCTTCTGCTTTGACCGCTACTATTGTTGCGTCTACCATTTTTGCCAGTACGCATGAATCACTAACCGGGAGTGTTGGTGGGCTATCAATGACAATATGTGTGAAACGGTCGCGCAATGATTGCAGAAGATTTGCAAATCGCTTGCTGGAGATTAACTCCATTGGATTGGGTGGAATTGTTCCACAAGTAATTACGCTTAGATTTGGAGCTCCTTCAACCTGGTGAAATACGTTGGTGTCTGTTTTCCCACTCAGAAGGTCACTAAGCCCCATATCAGCTTTAATGCCTAAATCTCGGCCTACAGCTGGTTTGCGTAAGTCCATTTCGATTAACAAGGTTTTGTCCATTTGACTCAACGCAACGGCCAGGTTGATTGCCAATGTGGTTTTACCTTCAGATCCGTTGGTTGAAGTAATCAGAATTGTTTTAGGAGGGTTATCTATATTAGAAAACATTAAACCTGTTCTAATTGTATTGATAGCCTCGGCAAACGTACTACGTTGATCAGCAATGTATTGCTTCTCTGGAGCAACGTTGCCTTTTTTCTTCTTAACTAATGGGGTTATACCTAGTGAAGGTAAAGACAATTCTTGTTCAAGTTGGTCTGGTGTTCTGAATACGTTGCCCATCAGCTCTCTTACAAACGCAAATACAACGCCGAAGAATGCACCAAAAACAAGGCTAGCAGCAATTATGAGGGCACCACGCGGTTTTACCGGGTACTCAGGGATGGTTGCATTGTCGATAATTCTTATATTCGAAGCATCATAATCACCCGATACATCAGCTTCCATTAACTTGCCTAAAAAGCTTTCATACACACGGCGGTTATTTTCTACTTCTCTTTCTAACCTAGTTAACTCAAATGAATCACCTTGATATGACTGTAGATCAGTAGTTGTTTGTGTGATGAGATCTCGAATGTTCTTTTCTTGAACTTGAGCAAGGCGATATTCTTTGCGAATGTTTTCAACAATCTTTAAAGCTTCCCTGTCTAAGTTAGCTTGAGCGCTCGCTAAGTCAGACCGTGCTGCAATCATTTTCGGGTGCTTCTCACCGTATCTTTCACTTAGTTCCTGTACTTTTCTGGATAATGTACTTTCTTCCCTTACCAAGTCGCGAATTGTATTACTCTGTAGGACAGGACCTAAAGCTCTGTAATCGCCGCCTTCACGTTCTAATTGTTGGACTTGAGAATAAATTTCCTGTGCTTCAGATAACTGTGTTTGTGCTCTTACTAATTCGGTATTTAAAGCTTGTAATTGTGTGTTGGCAATTCTTTGTTGTTGCTCAGTGTCCATTAAGTTCTGTGATAACCTGAAGTTTCTTAGCTTATCTTCAGACTCTTGAAGAGTTACTCGGAGCTCCTCTAATTGCTCGCTCAACCATTCTGCAGTGTCCTTTATCTGGCTCAAGCGCGCTTCTAAACCAAATTCGATATAAGACTCACTAATCGCGTTGACAATTTCGGCTGCAAGAAGTGGATCTTCACTCTGATAACTAATATTTATTATCTGGCTTTGAGTGCCACCTGAGACGCTAAGTCCTGCTTGAATAGCCTGCGCTAGCATCGTTCTCAACTGGTTATCAGTCAATTCAACGGGGCCAGATTTTTGTTCTTCTTCATCTGCAATAAAGCCTTTGATAAAAGTCTTTAGTGGGTCTAATAAACCTTTGTTCCCACCTTCAGCTTTCAACTCTTCTAATTCAACTTTGTATTTATTTACCAGATCGAGTTTATCAACAACTGTTTCAGCTACTTTTCGCGACTGAATTATCTCGTATTGTGTTTCATAAAATAGAAACACCATGGAGTTCATAATGTATTGATCTTGAGCAGATGCGTTTGGTTGAACAGGATCAGCCTGGATTTTTGCTGAAGCTTGGTAAATTGGAGTAGCTTTACTTAAGTAATAAACCCCTAAAACTAAACTGAGGAATGTAACGAGGATGATTGACCATTTTCTTCGCTTCAAGATCCTAATGTACTGACTGATATCAATAGTATCTTGTTTGGCTTGCCATGTCTGAGAAGAGTCCATTAACTGCATTTCATTACGTCCTTTTAGAAGAAGCTTTCATCGACTGTTATTACGTCGCCAGGTTGCACTGTTGTTGACAGCTGTGCGTTAATGGTCTGCTCATTACTATTTTCTCGCATTAATCTGATTTTGCTTCTTGATGCTCTTTCTGTGAAGCCTCCAGCCAATGTTATAGCACGCTGAACTGTCATACCTTCTCTATAGCTGTAACCTCCAGGTTTGTTAACTTCACCGTTTACGTAGAATTGGCGGTACTCTACGATTGTAATAGTTATGTCTGGTTTCTTTAGGTAGTCGCCAAGATACAAATCATGTATTTGCTTTTCTGCTTCGGCTACGGTCATACCTCTTACTGCCACTTGCCCAATTAAAGGCATAGCTATGCTGCCCGTACTCGAAACTCGTGCCTCTTTTAAGCTAAGGTCCGGTTCATCAAAAACGCTCACAGAAATTACATCGTCTGATCCAAGTCTATAATCATCTAATGTTTGCGCATTTATCTGGCAAGCAATTCCCATAACAAGGATAGTCAGTAGAATTTTGAAACTATTGCGAAACGTATTGCTAATAACCATCACTAATCCTCCAGAGTAAATGTAGCTATTAAGCTGATGACATTTGCATCAAATTCAGCAGTTGCTAATGTGGAATCCCTTTCTTGGTGCATATAATTTGCAGATACCGAGAGGAAGCGCAATACTTCATATTCCAAACCAAGCTGATAAGCTAACCTTTTATCTTGTCGATTTTGGTTAAATACAAATTCGTCTTTGCCGTATCCAAGATCGGCATTTAGCTTCAGAAGCTCAGTTAATTCATGCTGTAAACTCAGCGAGTAGCTAGTTCTTAAAAAGCCACCAGTATCTTCTAGACTCGAATCTACTGATTCTCTCTTTGCTTCGGCAACTAGTTTGGTGTAGGTGTTCATCGACCATGTAATATTACCGTCATATGCCAAGCCGCTTATGTCTTGAAGGCCATCTACTTCATAGTTTCTATCTTGATATCCAACGTTTACGTCGCCTGATAACTTGTTAGTGAAATCCCAACTTAACCCAGCCTTGTACCGCTTATACTTGTTATCTATCTCTGTAAAACCTTCCGGTGGATCATAGTCAATGTCACTTATTACAGCTTCTAAATAAATTCGTGTTTTTGGCGCAATTCTGTATGTAAATCGACCGGTGATTTGATCATTTACGAAATCCAAGAAGTCTAGGTCGTTTGTATAGTAATCACGATCAGTTCTTCTGTAATTAAATGCTATTTGACCAATTGAGGAGGCTTGACCGTATGTTAAACCGGCCAAAAAATAGTTTTGGTTATATTTGTTATACTCGGTTATGTTCAACTGAATTCTGTTTATAGAACCGGGATCTTCGTGTTCCTTGCTGTAACCAACTTCGAATCTGCTGCCGAATCTTAGAGTGTGATCAAAAATCGCTCTGGCTTGGAAGTTATGGTCGTAATAATCAGCATCTTCTGAATCAGAAAACTTTGTATATTCGCCGTCATAGGCTAGCTCAAACCGCTGCTTACCAAACCCTCCAGCCATATTTAACACTGGAGCAACTGTTAGGAAGTTGTCTGAATTTGCAAGCTCGTCAGTGACACGGTAAATATTATCGTCATAACCAATAGTTGTATCAGCTTTAGCTGTGAATCCAGTGTTATCTTCCTGTGCTGCCGCCATTGAACTTGATAGTGCTAGCGTGAGCAGTGATAAAGCAAATTTTGTTTGGTTACGCATTCCTGTTACTTCCATAAATCCTTGAACCAACCCCAGATACCCAGGGAAAAACCTTCAAATAAATTAATTCCGAGCGCCGACTTGATTAAATACAAGACTAACAATCCAAATAGCGTTGACGCCCCAATAAATGCGGCAATGAACAACGCAAATGTAATAGCTGATAATTGCTTTTCCCGACGAGTAAGATCCCGACGGTTTCGGCCCATAAGTAAAACAAAATAAATTCGTCGCTTGATAAACGGTACAGGGAAGGTAGAACGAATGTCTAAAGAGTGCTTTTTCCAACTTCTGGCACCCAGCGCGCTGTGAAGGTGCGAAAGCTGTTCTTCGGTAAAAGAATCAGCAACCTCTTTCGGCATTCTGTCTAGTATGCTTTGTAAGGCTGGATCGTTAGTAGTTTGAGATGTACTTCTATTCACCGTGATCCCTGTTATGTACCCATTATTATTTGCACCGAATAAGTGCTACATATTGCAACATTTTGGCGCATTTTGCATACAAAAAAGTGTAGCACGCCTTATGAGCTACAACTTACAAGTCCGTTTATCGTTTTGCAATGCAATTATCTATCCAACATCTTACAGTATTGTGATGGTTTAGCCCACTGGTTGATGAGATTGCGAAATCAGTGTGTCGTTGTTTGTGATTAACAAGTGGTAGGGGCAGTGGATAATTATGAATTAACAGTGGTTTTTGCGCGCGCGAGATTGCTATTATGGGTGTACAAAGTTTAACCTCAAAGGGAAAGCAGAGAAGCTCTATGAAAAAAGCGCTAATTACCGGTGTAACCGGCCAGGATGGCTCATACTTAGCTGAGTTGTTGTTAGAGAAAGGGTATGAGGTTCACGGTATCAAGCGA
>Ga0070724_10001788_pt1 | contig 12441 bp, 6 predicted proteins | sample tdDd001_FD_67278 | JGI IMG/M metagenome (GOLD analysis project Ga0070724, IMG submission 67278) | Marine sediment microbial communities from the Atlantic coast under amendment with organic carbon and nitrate - tdDd00.1 | ecosystem: Environmental > Aquatic > Marine > Coastal > Sediment | place...
TCCTACCTATATGGGGAGATGTTGCTAAATGCTACGTTTAAAGAAAGATGCGCTTACCTTTGATGATGTGTTACTTGTTCCTGCACATTCGACTGTACTCCCTAATACTGCCATTCTCAAAACTCGTCTGACCACTAAAATAGAACTTAATACCCCAATTGTGTCTGCGGCTATGGATACCGTGACCGAAGGACGCCTGGCGATTGCTATCGCCCAGGAAGGTGGTTTAGGTTTTATTCATAAGAATATGACGATTGAGCAGCAGGCCGAAGAAGTTCGTAAAGTTAAAAGCTATGAAGCCGGTATCGTTCATAAGCCTGTAACTGTTACGCCGACAACGACACTTGCCGACCTTAAAGTGTTAACTCTGAAAAACGGTTTTGCCGGTTACCCTGTTGTTAATGAGGCTCATGAGCTTGTCGGTATCATTACCGGTCGTGACGTTCGCTTCGTGACAGACTGGAGCCTTACCGTCGATGAGGTGATGACCCCGAAAGATCGTTTGGTGACGGTACCTGAAGGAACTAAGTTAGATGAAGTTCAGGCACTGATGCATTCTCATCGTGTTGAGAAGGTGCTCGTTGTCGATGGTGACTTTAAGCTTAAGGGCTTGATCACGGTTAAGGATTTCCAAAAAGCCGAGCGTAAACCTAATGCATGTAAAGATGAGTTAGGCCGCTTGCGTGTGGGTGCTGCCGTTGGTGCCGGTGCCGGCAACGAAGAGCGTGTCGATGCCTTAGTTCAAGCGGGTGTAGATGTTCTGCTTATCGACTCCTCACATGGCCACTCCGAAGGGGTTTTACAGCGTATTCGTGCAACCCGTGCTAAATATCCTGAACTGCAGATAGTTGGCGGAAACGTTGCAACTGCAGAAGGTGCCTTAGCCTTAGTCGAAGCCGGTGTTAACGCTGTTAAGGTGGGTATCGGTCCTGGTTCTATCTGTACAACCCGTATCGTTACCGGTGTTGGTGTACCGCAAATTACCGCCGTTTCTGACGCAGCTGCCGCAGTTAAGCACTTAGATATCCCTGTTATTGCCGATGGCGGAATTCGATTCTCTGGTGATCTGGCTAAAGCATTAGCCGCCGGTGCATCTTGCATCATGGCAGGTTCTATGTTCGCCGGTACCGATGAGGCACCGGGTGAAACTGAACTTCATAATGGTCGTGCATATAAGTCATACCGTGGTATGGGCTCGTTAGGCGCGATGAACCAGACTCAAGGTTCATCAGACCGTTACTTCCAGAGTGATAATGCGGCTGACAAGCTGGTACCCGAAGGTATCGAAGGTCGCGTAGCATACAAAGGTAAGTTGAAAGAGATCATTCATCAGCATATGGGCGGTTTGCGTTCTTGTATGGGCCTCACTGGCTGTGCAACCATTAAAGATATGAATGAAAAAGCAGAGTTTGTAAAAATCACCTCTGCGGGCATGGGTGAGTCACACGTTCATGATGTGACCATCAGTAAAGAAGCCCCGAACTACAGCCCTGGTTCATAGAAACAGGTGATAATGGGCGACAATGTGTCGCCCATTCTTTATCCCCTTTTTATGCCAATCTCAGGGTTTTTATCTAAACCTGAGATTGATACCAACAAATTAGATAGAAGAATTAAAGGTTCCCCATGAGCAATATTCATGAGCATAAGATACTGATCCTGGACTTTGGATCTCAGTACACTCAGTTAATCGCCCGTCGTATCCGTGAAATCGGTGTTTATTGTGAGCTGTGGGCTTGGGATGTTTCCGAAGCACAAATTAAAGAGTTTGCCCCTAACGGTATCATCTTAGCCGGCGGCCCTGAAAGCGTGACCGCCGATGAGTCACCACGCGCCCCTGAGTATGTTTTCAATGCAGGTGTTCCTGTATTGGGTATCTGTTACGGCATGCAGACCATGTCAGAGCAGCTGGGTGGTAAGGTTATCCAGGGTGTGGGGGAGGGCGAATTTGGTTATGCCCAGATTGAAGTTCAGGCTCCCACTGAGTTATTTAAGAGTATCGAAGATGCTATCAGCGAGTCTGGTAAGCCACTACTCGATGTTTGGATGAGCCACGGCGATAAGGTCTCTGAAATCCCGGAAGGTTTTGTTACAGTCGCAAACACAGAAACTTGCCCATTCGCTGCAATGGCCAATGAAGATAAGAAGTTCTATGGCGTGCAGTTCCACCCTGAAGTGACACATACCCGTCAGGGTAAACGTATGTTGGAGCACTTCGCTCTGGACATCTGTGAATGTGAGGCTAACTGGAAACCGACATCGATTATCGAAGATGCCGTCGAGCGTTTGAAGAAGCAGATAGGCGATGATGAAGTGATCTTGGGTCTGTCTGGTGGGGTTGATTCATCGGTTGTCGCTATGCTGCTGCACCGTGCTATCGGTGACAAGCTGACCTGTGTATTTGTCGATAATGGTTTACTTCGTCTAAACGAAGCTAACCAGGTGATGGATATGTTCGGCGATCACTTCGGACTCAATATTGTTCATGTAAATGCTGAAAATCGTTTTCTTGAGGCGATGAAGGGCGAAGCAGATCCAGAAGCTAAACGTAAAATTATCGGCCATGTCTTCGTTGAGATCTTCGATGAAGAATCAAAGAAGTGCAAGAATGCCAAATGGTTGGCACAAGGCACCATCTACCCAGATGTGATTGAATCAGCCGGTAGTGCGACAGGCAAGGCTCATGTCATTAAGTCACATCATAACGTGGGTGGCTTGCCGGATGATATGGAGCTGGGCCTTGTGGAGCCGCTTCGTGAGCTGTTTAAAGATGAAGTTCGTAAGATAGGTCTGGAGTTAGGTCTGCCTTACGACATGCTTTACCGTCATCCATTCCCTGGACCGGGCCTTGGTGTCCGTGTTCTTGGCGAAGTGAAGAAAGAGTACTGCGATCTGCTACGTTTGGCTGATGCTATCTTTATCGAAGAGCTACACAAAGCCGAGCTTTACCATAAAGTGAGTCAGGCATTTACGGTATTTTTGCCCGTACGATCTGTAGGCGTTATGGGCGATGGCCGTAAATATGATTGGGTGGTTTCACTGCGCGCGGTTGAAACTATTGACTTTATGACGGCTCATTGGGCGCACTTGCCTTATGACTTCCTGGGCCGCGTGTCGAACCGGATCATTAATGAAATTGATGGCATCTCCCGTGTTGTTTACGATATCTCAGGTAAGCCACCAGCGACTATCGAATGGGAATAATTAATTTTAAGTAGTATTAAAGGGCTGACGTATCTCATACGCCAGCCATTTTTTTGTACATTAATCATGTTTTTACTTGTGTAGAGCTCACCCGCTCCTCTCCTGTTAAGCCCAACTCTGTTAACTATTTTTATCTGACGCCGATTCGCTAAGCCCTAAAACCTCTCTTATAATTAAACCAATTTCGTTTGCTATTTAGTCAAATAAGTATCATTCAAACAATTTAATTTAAGGCGCATCTATAAGAAGTAAAATAGCTACACATTAATAGACTTGGGGAGCAGAATAGTGAAATATCGTCCGGAAATCGATGGCTTACGAGCCTTAGCTGTTGTCCCAGTTATTCTGTTTCACGCAGGCTTTCATAGCTTCAGTGGCGGCTTTGTCGGTGTTGATGTGTTTTTCGTGATCAGTGGTTATCTGATCACTAGCATCATACTTGCTGAGTTGGAGGATGGAAGGTTCAGCATAGTTAACTTCTATGAACGCAGAGCAAGAAGAATATTACCTGTGCTCTTCTTCGTGATGGCAGCCTGCTTCCCTTTCGCCTGGTTCTACCTGATGCCGGTCGATATGAAAGACTTCATTCAAAGTTTACTGGCCGTATCTACCTTCTCATCGAATATTCTATTTTGGCTGGAGAGTGACTACTTTGATACTGCCGCCGAATTAAAACCCCTGTTACATACCTGGAGTCTCGCGGTTGAAGAGCAATATTACATCTTCTTTCCCCTGTTTCTTATGTTCACCTGGCGTATGGGGAAAGCTTGGGTATTAGCGACACTGGTATTGATATTTTTGGTGAGTTTAGGCATGGGACAGTGGGGAGCGTATCACTCTCCTACGGCCGCATTCTACCTGCTGCCAACCAGAGGATGGGAGTTATTAATTGGTGTGTTTGCGGCATTTTACTTTAATCGACAAGTCCCGGTATTGACTAATGTATGGCTCAATAATCTATTAAGTTTGGCAGGGCTGAGTCTCATCGGATTTTCAATCTTTGCTTTTGACGAAACGGTTCCTTTTCCTGGTGTTTTTGCCCTGGTGCCTACCGTGGGAACCTTGCTTATCATACTGTTTGCACAGCAGGGCACTCTGGTTAATCGTATGCTCAGTCTTAAGCTGTTCGTTGGTATAGGGCTGATAAGCTACAGTGCCTATCTCTGGCATCAGCCAATCTTTGCATTCGTAAAGTACACAAGTTTTACTGAACCTTCAGCGGAGTTGATGATAAGTTTGTGTATGGGTATAGGTTTACTGGCTTACCTGAGCTGGCGATTTGTCGAGAAGCCATTTCGTAATAAATCAGTTTATAGCCGCCAGTTTATTTTTACCTCATCGGCGGTGGTTACTATGGCTTTTATCTCTACGGCCGGCATTTTAAACTTAAGTGATGGATTTAAATCTCGTGATATCTATGCCCGGTCGATGATAGGTGGCTATCAGCCCGATAACCGGGAGTTAGGTGCCGATAGCTGGCGTTACTTGAGGGAGCTAAGTGGTGATGAGAATTATGGCGTGGAGCAAAATAGATATGATCGTACCTTATGGTTTGATGAATCTGACAAAAGGATGCGCTTACTTCTAGTTGGGAACTCACACTCTAAAGATATGTTTAATGTGCTGACCAGTAGCGAGATGACGATGAGTCAGTTTCAGGTTGCCCGCTTTGGCGCCGAGATCTCAAACATAGACGATAACCTCTTTGAGTCGCCAAATTACCGCCTGGCCGATGTGGTCATGTTTGTATCTCAGTATAAGCCTATGGATCTTGATGTATTTGGTCAGGTGATTGAGCGCGCTATCTCAGACGGAAAGAGAACTGCCTTAGTGAAGAATATCTATGAGTTTGAGGAGTTTGGACAGAGAACCTACGCGGATTTCTTATTTAACCTGTTACTAAAGAATGACGGTGCCGAAAATATCTCCTCCGGTGATATCCATAAGATCAATCAAAAACATTTCGAACAATTTTTAGAACGGGATCCCAGCCAATATAGAAAGCAGATAAACACAGAAATAAATACTATGGCACTGAAATATGATCAGGTGTTGGTACTGGACCGCATGGATTATGTGTGTGATAGACCTAAAGAGGTCTGCTATGCCATTACTGATAGCTATCATAAACTTTTCTATGATTATGGTCATCACACGGTCGAAGGTGCCAAGTTCTTTGGATCACGCATCGATAGTGTCAATTGGTTAATGGCGTTATAGATTGTCTGCAGGGTGAACAGTCAGCGAAATATTCATTTAAGTAAAGTGTTACCTGCAGGTCTGAAAGCAGTAAAGCTAAGCTAAGAGGGGCGCAGAGAGCCCTTTTTATTGAGCCATCTGCACGTAATCTCTGCCCGCAGCCTTTGCCTGATATAAGGCTGTATCGGCATGTTTGATCGCTTCGAATAGAGAGAATTCCTCTGCAGAGTAGGTGCTTACACCGATGCTGACGGTAACCTTGATTGGGGTGGTATCATAACTAAAAGGGTGATGACCGATTTTATACTTGAGAGATAGTGCGAGATCTAAACACTCCTCCTTCGAATTGGCTCTGTGATAGACCAGAAATTCCTCTCCTCCCCAGCGCGCAATGATGCAATCATTTTGACTCTGTTGCTGCAAAAGACTCGAGATGTCACAGAGTAACTTGTCCCCTGCATCATGACCTAAGGTGTCATTCACCCCCTTAAAGTGGTCTAAGTCCAGTATCATTACGCAGTGTACCGACTTTTCTGTTTCGCCGGATGACTTATGATTGCCATTACCTGAGTCTATAGTGTATTCCTTAACATACTCCATAATTGTGGCTATGGCTGCTCGTCTATTGAGTAGGCCGGTTAAAGGGTCGACTCTTGATAGTTTTAAAAGATGTTTGATCTGGTTTCGATGGTGCTGAGCCCACAATGTGACTCCGACTAAGACGCTGATTAACCCGGCGGTTTCAAACAGATCTTCAATAAGGGCGAGCTGTGGTTGGTCTAAATCATAAAAATCATCCAACAAATTGAGCAGATTACCCAGGTAAAGCGCACTGATGCCCAGTAAAAGAGGTGTGTAGATCTGTCGCTGATCATTGGTCGATTCAATTAAAAACAGCAAGCATAAGCAGATGATTACCCTAACGGCCTCCATGCTCGACTCGATACTGACAAGAGCATCAACTAAGGCAGTATTTCGGATAATAATCAAGGTCAGTATTGCAGAGAAGGCGAGTATCAAAAATTGTTTGCTGTAACGAGTGAGCATCTGACTGCCTTTAGCGAAATTCTCTTATCAGTATAGTTAGGATTTAATCGTTCGATTGAGCAGGTATCATTGGTATAATAAAAGATAAGGTTTTTTTGGAGAGTAAAGCTTGACTCAACTTGATAGAGATATCCATTTTATGACACTCGCTATGCAGCAGGCTGACGAGGCCGAAGCGAGGGGAGAGGTGCCTGTGGGCGCCGTTCTGGTAAAGGACGATAAGGTGGTAGCTGTTGGCTCTAATGATTGTATTGGTCAGCACGATCCCAGTGCTCATGCGGAAATGCAATGCTTGCGTGAGGCAGGCAAGTTAGTTGAGAATTATCGCCTACTCGATACCACCCTCTATGTGACGCTTGAGCCCTGTGCTATGTGTGCGGGGGCCATGGTGCATTCACGAGTCTCCCGATTGGTTTTTGGTGCTAAAGATGAAAAAACCGGGGCAGCAGGTTCTGTTGTCGATCTAGTCAGGCACCCGAGGTTTAACCATCAACTGGAAGTGAACAATGGTGTACTCGAGCAAGAATGTAGTGAGCAGCTGAGTCAGTTTTTCCGTCGGCGCCGCAAGGAGAAGAAAGAGCAGAAGAGGGAGTTGAAGCGGCTAGAGGCATTGAAAAACGATAACAATGACCCGACTAGCTAGTCCCTTTTAGCCGTCATTCTGAACTTGTTTAGAATCCACGGCTTTATGCTTGAGGGCCTTACAGCCCTCCAAGCTTTACAGCAGGTTTGCTTTTAAGCATTGGGCTTAGTTAGATGGTTGAATAAACACGAAAAACTGCTTCTGTCGGTTCATCGTACGAAGATGTTTTGATTTCAGTTGTGTTCTGCGTCTCGATGACACCTTGTTCATCAGTTTTCTTTTCATGACAATCATCCTTGTTAGTTATTGTTATTTATTGTTCGTGGCTTGATTTGAGCTATGAGGCTTATCGTTTTTCCGTTCCGTTATCAATCTGTTTCGTGGCCTCAGTTACTCAAGCTTACATATTATAGTAGCCTCAGATAGTGTCAGTTTTATTAATTTATTGAGCACAGTCTCAATTACCAGCCTCGTCAATTAATGATTGTTACGTGGGGAGCCTATTGGGGCTGGGCACCCGAGATATTCTCTTGCTCGCCTCCCATCTTCTCAGCGAGCTGAGATTCTTCAGTTGATGCTTTTTCATCTAGCAGGAGTTGGTTCTGGTTGTCTACCCAGACTAACGTATCATAGTAGCGCCTGATACTGTCGACATAGTGAACGGCCTCATTACCTCTGGCATAGCCGTACCGGGTGCGTTGATAGTATTTACGTTTGTGAAGCAGGGGGAGGACCTCTTTCAGATCCCTCCAGGCGCTGGGATTCAGCCCCATAGATTGCGCCAGCTTACGTGCATCCTCAACATGTCCATAGCCGATATTATAGGAGGCTAAGGCAAACCACATCCGCTGGTTATCAGGGATAGAGTCGGGTAACCGGTTCAGTATATCATTGAGATACTTGGCCCCACCCTTGATACTTTGTATCGGGTCGAGTCGATTCTGTATACCAACCTGTTTTGCTGTCGGGAGCGTTAGCATCATCAAGCCTCTAACCCCGGTAGGGGAGCGGGCATTTGGATTCCAGTGAGACTCCTGATAAGCGGTGGCGGCTAGTTTTCGCCAGTCGATACCATCGGCATAATGTTGAAAACTTTCTTTATATTTCGGTAGCTTGTTATCGATAGCCCTGAGAAATGCACGGGTATCGACATAATCGAAGCGTTTTACATGGGCGAAATATTTTTCATTGAGGTGCGCCAGGGTTCCCGAGCGTTTTTCATAGTGCCAGAATGTGAGCAGATCACTCATGAGTTGGTCACTGTTTTTCGGTGGCAATAGCCAGACTATTGCCTGCTTCTCTTTAAGAATGGGGCCGGCCCTTAGCTCAGGCATATAGCGCCTGTTGATCTCAAAGGTGCTCGAATCAGCTATTGTATAGGTGATCTCCCCTCTGGCAATCATGGCCATTAGCTCTTCGCTGTCTTTCTCTTTCTCCTGCTCCCATACCAGTTCAGGATAGAGTTTTTGCAGCTGAGATAGGGTTTCAACAAAAGAGGAGTCGGTAATAACGGTAATATTATCTTCCAGCGTCGAGACATCTTTAGGTATCGGCGTACCTTGCTTATAGACCAGGACCTGATTAACCCGATACAGAGGTGGGCCTAAGCGGAATTTCTCCCGGCGAGACGGGGTATCGGCCAATCCCGCTGCAAGCAGGTCTACTTCGCCACTCTCTAGTGCTTTATAAAGCTCACTGATATTGGAGTAAGGTTTCATCTTAAGTTCTAATTTAAGATATTTTGCAAATCGACTTGCCATCTCATAGTCGAACCCGGCCTCACCTTGCCCAGTGGTGACAAATATCTGTGCGCCATAGAGAGTGCCGACATTCAGAGTGGTTTTCTTTATGGGTTCTGGCATCACCTTTGTTTGCTCCACACTCACTTTCTGGCAGGACGCCAGTAAGGTCATAGTGAGTAAGACAAACAAAAGTTTTTTCATGGTGAATTTTAAGGACCTGTTTATTTATTCAGTGATTTTTATCGAGCAAGCCAGCGATTATATCATAATCAGTGCCAAGTGAATAAAAACTCCATTTTTGACGGCATTTGAGTGATTTAGGCCGATATCTTGTGAAATATTCTTTACTAATTATGGTCGATTTTATTGGTTTGTTGGTATTAAGCCTAAAATTTTTAGCGAGACCTTTTTTAATTAACAGGAAACACTGTTTTCGACAGCGACTACGGATGATTTGTCACTCACATTTCCCTATAATGGCGCCAGATCTGACCCTGCAATTATAATATAAATATATAAGGTGAAATGACGTGATGGAGATCATCCGCGGAGCCCCTGCTTTATCAGCGTTTAGAGTTCAAAAATTAATGGAAGCTTGCGATCATGCAGCGCTCCCAGTAAGTGGAATCTATGCTGAGTATATTCATTTAGTCGATTTGTCTGAGTCGTTAGATGAAAGTGAGACCCAACAACTCGAGAAACTCCTGACTTATGGTCCCGCTATCGAAGCGCACGCACCACAAGGTTCACTTCATTTTGTTACCCCACGCCCGGGCACTATCTCACCTTGGTCATCCAAGGCTACCGATATTGCACACAACTGTGGCCTGGACAAGGTAAAACGTTTAGAGCGTGGTGTTGCTTATTATGTTGAATCTGCAGCACTTAACAGCGAGCAACAAAAGACGTTAAATTCACTGGTGCATGACCGTATGGTCGAAGTGATTTTGACCAGTTTCGATAAGGCTGAGGTGTTGTTTGCCCGCACCGAACCTGCCGAAGTAAAAAGCGTTAATATTTTAGGTGAAGGTCGCCGGGCACTGGAGTTGGCCAATACTGAACTCGGTCTCGCACTCGCGCCCGATGAGATTGATTATCTGGTCGAAAACTTTGTTCGTTTAGGGCGTAACCCCAACGATGTCGAGTTGATGATGTTTGCTCAGGCGAACTCAGAGCATTGTCGTCACAAAATTTTCAATGCCGATTGGACAATCGATGGTGAGGTACAGCCAAAATCATTGTTCAAGATGATTAAGAACACCTTTGAAACCACACCTGAAAACGTATTGTCGGCCTATAAAGATAACGCCGCGGTAATGACAGGCTCAACCGCGGGTCGTTTCTTCCCCAAGCAAGATGGCGTCTACGACTATCACAGCGAACCCATGCATATCTTGATGAAGGTTGAGACTCACAACCATCCTACCGCTATCAGCCCATACCCGGGTGCAGCAACTGGTTCCGGTGGAGAAATTCGTGATGAAGGTGCTACCGGTCGTGGCTCTAAGCCAAAAGCGGGCTTAACTGGGTTTAGTGTTTCAAACCTTAAGATCCCTGGGTTTGTACAGCCTTGGGAAGCCGATTACGGCAAACCTGACCGTATCGTTACAGCATTAGATATTATGACTGAAGGTCCATTGGGTGGCGCTGCGTTTAACAACGAGTTTGGCCGTCCTGCGCTGGTTGGATATTTCCGTACCTACGAGCAGGAAGTCTGCAGTCACAATGGCACCGAGGTTCGTGGTTACCATAAACCTATCATGCTTGCCGGCGGGTTAGGCAACATCCGCGAAGAGCATGTGCAGAAGGGTGAGATCACCGTTGGCGCTAAGCTAATCGTGCTGGGTGGTCCGGCGATGAATATCGGTCTGGGCGGCGGCGCCGCTTCATCGATGGCATCGGGCCAGTCCAGTGAAGACTTAGACTTTGCCTCTGTCCAGCGTGAAAACCCAGAGATGGAACGTCGCTGTCAGGAGGTGATCGACCGTTGCTGGCAGATGGGTGATGAAAATCCAATCCAGTTTATTCACGATGTCGGTGCTGGTGGACTATCAAATGCCTTACCTGAGTTGGTTAATGATGGCGAACGCGGTGGTAAGTTTGAATTAAGACATGTGCCGTCAGATGAGCCAGGCATGAGCCCACTGGAGATCTGGTGTAACGAATCACAGGAACGATATGTGATGTCAGTTGCGCCTGAAAACTTAGCAACATTTACAGCTATCTGTGAACGTGAACGTGCGCCATTTGCAGTTGTCGGTGTTGCAACTGAAGAGAAAGAACTGCTCCTTTCCGATGAGCACTTCGAAAATCATCCAATCGATCTCCCTCTGGAGGTCTTACTAGGTAAAGCACCTAAGATGAGCCGTGATGTCGTAAGCGCAAAGGCTGATTCGGCCGCGCTTGACCAAAGTGTCATCGAAGTGCGCGAAGCGGCGCATCGAATCTTGCGTCTACCGACGGTCGCCGAAAAGACATTCCTTATCACTATCGGTGACAGAACGGTAACGGGTCTGGTTAATCGTGACCAGATGGTCGGCCCATGGCAGGTGCCAGTTGCCGATTGTGCGGTTACTGCATCCAGTTATGATTCATACACAGGTGAAGCCATGTCCATGGGTGAGCGTACTCCGCTTGCACTATTGGACTTTGGTGCCTCGGCGCGTATGGCGGTTGCCGAGTCTATTATGAACATAGCCGGAACAGACATAGGTTCGTTCAAGCGTATTAAGTTGTCCGCTAACTGGATGTCACCTGCGGGTCACCCTGGTGAAGATGCCGGTCTTTATGAAGCAGTAAAAGCCATAGGTGAAGAGCTGTGCCCCGAGTTGTCATTGACGATCCCTGTGGGTAAAGATTCGATGTCGATGAAGACGGCGTGGGAAGATAACGGTGAGCAAAAGACCGTGACCTCTCCTATGTCTCTGGTTATCACCGCATTCGGTGTGGTTCAAGACATTCGAAATACCGTGACTCCGGAGCTTCGCAGCGATAAGGGTGAGACAGATCTGCTACTGATTGACTTAGGCCTTGGCCAAAATCGTCTGGGCGGCTCTTGCTTAGCACAGGTTTATAGTGAGCTGGGTGATATAGCGCCAGATCTTGATAAGGCTTCCACGCTGAAAGGTTTCTTCGAAGTCATCCAGCCATTGGTTGCTGACCAGTCCATTATTGCTTATCACGATAGAAGTGACGGCGGCCTTTATACCACATTGGTAGAGATGGCATTTGCGGGTCATACCGGGCTGAATGTCGATATCGGCGCATTGAATGGTAACGATGTCGAGCGTTTGTTTAACGAAGAGCTTGGCGCTGTGATCCAGGTTAGCCGCGAAAACGTCGATGCAATCATTAGTCAGTTTGCAGCTGTCGGAGTGCCGTGTCATAAGGTCGCAGAGCTTACACCCGCCGATGTGATCACTATTTGTGACGGAGAGCGTGAAGTATTGAGTGAGTCTCGCACTTCACTGCGTACTATCTGGGCTGAAACCACTCATCAGATGCAAACACTGCGTGACAACCCTGAGTGTGCACTGGAAGAGTTTAAACTTAAACAGGACACGGCCGATCAGGGTCTGACCGTTAATTTGAGTTTCGACCCGAGTGAAGACGTTGCTGCGCCTTATATCCTCAAAGGTGCTGCACCTAAGATGGCTATCTTACGTG